>Ga0209611_10002349_pt1 | contig 33168 bp, 20 predicted proteins | sample S1TSphgellanicum_3_FD_187693 | JGI IMG/M metagenome (GOLD analysis project Ga0209611, IMG submission 187693) | Host-associated microbial communities from peat moss isolated from Minnesota, USA - S1T2_Fc - Sphagnum magellanicum MG (SPAdes) (version 2) | ecosystem: Host-associated > Plants > Peat... | reverse complement strand
TCCATGCTGCCCTTCTCTGCAGAGATTGAAATCATCTAGGTTGTCAGAACCTCTAGCACAATTGCTGCACATGTTACACAGATTAGTGCTGTTTGTCAATGTAAAAGAAAGGCACTCCAATCAAGACAAATCAGATCATGGTTCTGCAGCATAGGTAGACTTTGGGGAAGGGTTTAAGGTTTAGGGTTTTAGGGTGCACTCCTACTACTTCTATGCACAAATCTGATTGATCTTAACAAATGATGCTATGGAATTATCTGAATCTTTTTCCTTTTTTTATGTGGCGCTCAAGGACTAAAATCTGGAGCTAGGATCACCAAACCCGAGATCCACTCAGACACATGATTTGAGGCAAAAGAATTCTCAATTCCATAACGAAGTGATGAGGACTGCTTCATACAACTTTCGAGCAACAAGTTTCAAGCCCTAAACCCTAAACCCCAAAGTCCTGGAGAAGAAACAGAACATACTTAGACCTCACATATTCTCTGCATGTAAAGCCTGCTTATATGATTAGATTTGTGAAAGAGAATTCTCAAATTCCAAAACGAAGTGGTGAGGACCGTTTCGAGCAACAAGCTTCAAGCCCTAAACTCTAAAGTCCTGGACAAGAAACAGAACATACTTAGACCTCACGTATTCTCTGCATGTAAAGCCTGATTATATGACTATTATGAAAGAGAATTCTGAAATTCCAAAACGAAGTAATGAGGACCGTTCTGTACAACGTTCGAGCAACAAGTTTCAAACACTAAACCCTAAACCCTTCCCAAAAGTCCTGGACAAGAAACAGAACATAAGACCATAACATATTCTCTGCATGCGTGCAAAGCCTGATTATACGACTACAACAGTGACTGGCCCCCAGCCAGGACCACGCTACAAAGCCACAGTTTCGCCTTCATTTCCAACAGGAAGCGAAAGCACGAAAGCATAGAGTCGAAAACACCGCACCCCCACATGATGACTGTACTCACAGACACAGACATCATGTCTGCTGATAATCTAATGTGAGGAACATCAACTTCGAAACAGAAATCTCCAGACAAGACATTGGTCAGAAAATTGCCCGGGGTAAATACCTTGGGAGAGGAGCGGCTGCCGGATAGGGGAAGCAATGGTGGACCGTAGAAGAGGGAGCTCCTGCACGTCGCAGTGGCCGCCATCGCTGCTCCGCTCTCTCTTCTGTCTCGTGCATTCCATGTTTCTCCCAGCTGCCCGACATTATATATCTGCCCATAGTTGTTACTGCATGTAGTACAAAAGTACTGCCTGCTTTCTTTTTCCTGGTCTGCCCCTCGGCCTTATCCATCTTTTTCTCAACAAGCTCATCCATGTCTGGGTATCATCCATCGTCATAAAAATAAGATGGATGATATCCCGACAAGCTTCATGGGCAGCAGCGCATGCCGTCCCGAAAGTGCACGTGGGCAGCACCAAGATGTGTCCGGGCACCACCAGACACATCTTCGACGGGCAATAGGGCTGTCAGGGAAAAAAGACGAAGCAGGCAGTACAGGTACTGCACTGTACTTTTGTACTGCATGCAGTACAAAACATGTGCACATATAATGTGGGATCGTACCTCCCCCCATCGTCTGTGAGCTAATTTGAGGAGAGGACTTGGTTTAGGACCTCGTTTAAGAACTGGTTGAGGATCTGGTTTTAAAGACCTTTCCTAGGGACTGGTTCAGAACCTGATTTAGAATCTGGTTTAGGACCTCATTTATTAAGCTAATGCTTTGTAATAAGTTCACCTTTCATTTTCAGGTTACTTTTCCTTTGAAGTGTAAATCGACAGTTATTATAAAACCCCCAATAATTTGTGAGCAAAACGAAGTTTATTTATAAAAATCATTATAATTATTTCTTATGTAATATGTTTTTTAAATATTACTTACATTCTCTACCATTGTGGATGTTTAAGAATGACAGCTTATCTAATTTATTCTTTCATTTTTTTACAATGTGTAAATCATAGATATAAGTAATGCAAGTAATAGCTAATGCAAGTGGCATCATAATATTCGGGAATTTTAAAGTATGAATTATACTAGGTAATAATTTTTTTGAATTGACACTATATAATCTTGGATTAATCTAAAACTTTTTCCCTTGCTACAAGATTTTTTAATATGAAAAATATATTTGGATGTTATCGTTATGTTAATGTCTAATGTAGTTGTGAAGTTATAATTTTGAATTTACATTATTAGCAAATGGTTGGAAATGTAATATAATGATGTCAAGATTGTGAGTTTAAGTGGCAAGATTTATTGTGGATTTTAGTTTGTCATATTTTTTTATGAGTGACCATTGGGATGTGAAATGGGTTAATTTTTATTTATAAATATTGATTAAAGTATTCACCATGGTCGTAATTTGTCTTGGGCCCAAAAAAATTTATGGTTGTTACGAAAGCAAATATATATATATATATACCCAATATTGAAATAGGTATAAAATTATTACACAATTGGTATTACCCTAAGTCCCTACCAAATTAATATTATTACAAGATTGGTATTATTTTTTGTGATATTAGCCCGATGGGGTCCTTGATATTAATGTTAATACCAAACAAAGGCCTATGTACTAGATCATTAGTTGTATTCACCTTGGAGTGAATATAAATTTTAAATGAATTATTTTTAAAAAATTCATGGTCAAAATTTGAAACATAAATTCTAGTCATATATGTTGTGGAAGTTTTCACTTAATTTTTTGAAAGGTTTGATTTCACTATCAAATTCATAGTTTTAATCATTTGTAAGTTATATAAAATAAATAAATATTTTTGTTGACTACCATTACTTGTAAGATGGTGATTGAAACTACATAATTAAAAATTATCCAACCGCCAACCCAAAAATGTACACAATATCTTAGATTTAATAAATTAAATATGCAATAAATTAAATCTATGGCAACTGGACAACCTCAAATGTCATATGGGTTATCCAAGTTCATAATAACCAACTAAAATCTCACAACATTTGAAATAAAATTACTTGGCTAAAATAAATCAATAAAATGAAATATCCACAACAAGAGTTAGGGTTAATGAAAAAACAAATGCAAAGTGAAGTTTATCAAACAATCACGAACAATGTTATGACAAAAATTACAAACTTGTACCTAAGATTTGAAATGGAATAACCCCAACCCATTCTAGTATGACATAATCATGGCACATGTATAAACCTTTTCAACAATTTTTAAAATATCCATCATAAATAAAAATGGAATGTTGATGGATGTATTTCATGATTACAACAAAAACATGAATCTATGATTACATTTATGCCTACACAATCAAATAAGACACATTGTTTATATGCCATTTGTAATCATTTTAGCATAAGTGACATGTCCTATTCAATTATGTAGTCATTATTTATTTATTTCTTCACTTATCAAAAACTAATCATATGAGTACAATCATATAATCATGTTTTTGGCATAACTTTTGAATTAAATTTATCCATGATCCTTAAATTAAATTTAGTGAATTATTAATTAAATATTTTATAATTCAATAATCACTATTGTCATTGCATGATTCATGTGAAGTACTTGGAAATGAATTATTATAAAAATTCTTGCACATTTATCATCCATAGGGAGTTTACATTTGTCAATCAACAACATATGTGTTCATTTCATTTTTTTAAAAAACAGAAATATTATGAAGTAATATTTATTAACTTGGTATAACTTTGCATCAAAGAGATATGTAAATAAATTCACCACATGTTCCAATCTCAATGCCATTTGCAAGAATATAAAAAGAAAAACTTTTTAGATTTTCTCATTTGTCAACTTGGGCTTTGCACTACCAATGACAATCAACTATTTTTTCCCTTTTTTTATGTGCCCATATGGTTTTCAATAGTTCATCATTATTTATGTCATTTTCAAATTTAGTTGAATTTTAATTAATATAAATATCATGGACATGAAAAGGCATTGTTAAAGACATGAAAAATCACAAGAACAAAGGTTAAAGGAAAGGTTTTGGTGTAACCTTCAAACAAGAAACAAAACAAGATTATGTGATTCAAAAACAAAAATACACAAACCATGAATAAAAACACGAGATGCGCAAAACAAAGATGAAAATGGATCTTTATTATGGTAACATATGCAAACATGAACATGAAAAGAAGATGACAAGGCTATGGTGCAAAATTGTGCTTAAAACTAATGTTGAACACATTGAAGGAAATGAAGGGTCTTACTTTTATTTATACTCTTTTGGGAAAGAAATTTTCAAAGAGGTTTTTATGTGTGCATTGAATAAAAAAGCTTCCTGAGAACCTTCATAATTCATAATCAATTAAATTTTAATTGAAAAAATTAACTGGGACTTAACTGAGAATCAATTAAAGTTAATTAGATTTAACTAAGAGTTAACTAGGATTTAATTAGGAATTAACTTGGACTTAACTATAAGTTAATTCATAATTAATTAGGATTTAACTTGAACTTAAATAAAAATTAACTAAAAATTAATTATAGGTGAACTAAAACTTAACTAATAATGAATTAAAAGTCAAATAGAAGTGAACTAAAACTTAACTAGAAGTTAATTAAGAGTGATCTGAAATTAAACAAAAAATTAAATACAAGTTTATTACAAATGGTCATTCAAATGAGTGAATTCCATAGCATTGATATTCATGACATGCACATGTTAATTGTGTTTTCATATATTCCATATTGGTGGGTAGGGGAAAGGAATGAAGTAGATATTAGGATAAAAGGTAATTATTAAAAAAGTTCATAGCAAAAGAAATAGTTATTAGAAAAGGAGAGTAGTAGTTAAGCTTGAAAATGAGGTAGGTATGAATTATTTTTTTAAATTGTTTTTAGGATCACCAACAATAAATTTTGAAAAATCACCCACATGTATTAGTTCTTCATTCTTCTCATTGCTATAATTAATAATAATTGAATCTATGTGACAACATAGATAATCCCTTCTATTTAGGTGGTTGTTGACAAATGGGGCCCATTAATGTAATTAACTATCAATCAACAAACAATTTGAATTGATAAATGCACAACCTATATTGCAAATTTGGCCATTTTATTCATGTGTTATATTTGTTTGAAATACCAAGTTACCAATTGTTGTTTTGTTGTTGCAACCATGTGGCATAACATGTAATCTCCCATAAGGACTTTAATTATTTTTCTTAAAATAATTAATTAATGGTCAAAGTGGTTTAAACAAACATGTTATGGAAAAATCACAACATGGGTATTAGGAGTTGTTTTAGTGTATCACAAAATGTCAATGATTTCTTGTGGGACAAAAAAATGAAATGGTTTAACAAATTTCCATCTTTGAACAAACATAAAAAGGCATTTCATAATATGAATAAACATATGATGAAACATGGATGTTGACCATTTTGCATATGAACGGGTTGGGATGTAATTTGAAAAATCTTATTCAAGTTTGAATAATGTGTACATTATTTGAGGATGGTTTGAATTCCTAACCATTTTCCTTCCAAAAGATTAAAAATGTTGGTTTGTGAACACAAAATAATATACATTTTCATTCAATTATGTTTGTTTACCTAGTGAAATGTTTAACCCCCTTAATGAACGGGAACCAATTGCTACGGACAATGACTTGTTTCACTAGTACCTAGTGAAACAAAGTTACTCTAAAATGAAATTCAAATTTACCCAACCATTCACTTGTTAGTTAATTAACTAACCAGTATGGAAATTAATTAAATTTTAATTATTTAATATAAAATATTATGGATAATTTCATGATTTTTAAAGCCTATTATTTATTGACACGTGTCACTACCTACGCTAAGTTAAAAACTTAACCTAGGGAGGTAGGCCACATAAATAACCTAAACACCTAGCCTAAAAATTCGACAAGAGAATATTCAATTAACATACCATTGTTAACCACACACAACACCACCCATGAAGTTTAATCCCTTGACCTTTGGAATGAAGGCAAACATTATTACCATCAAGCCACCCCATTTATTGTAGTAATATGTTACATTACATTCTATTTATCAAATACTTCATTTTAAACATTACAAAAACATAAACTTTGAAAATTCATATCTTATTGAGATTTTGTTCAAATTGAAATGATTTTAGTTTACTTTTTTTTTAATTCAATAATGTACATAATTATATATATATTTTTTTGAAATTTTAAAATCATTTGAACAAAAAAAAAGTTGAATATCATTATTCAATAACATTTCAATGACCATTATTTTGTTAATTTTAATTAATGGATTTTTTTTGTTAATATAATAATACTACCTATGTTAAGCTACTTTCAATTATTATATGATTATTTTTCATTAATTGAAATTATTTCACCCTACATTATTTACGGCTATTTATGGCTATTCTTAATTACTTTTGGTTATTCTAAGTTATTTTTGGCTATTTCAACTTATTTCACCTTAAGCTATTTTCAGCTATTGTAAGTTTTTGGGGTTATTTTATGTTATTTTTTGCTATTGTAGATTATTTCAATTTAGACTACTTGTAGTTATTATAAATTACTTTTGGCTATTTTATGTTATTTTTGGCTATTGTAGATTATTTCAATTTAGATTATTTGTAGTTATTATAAATTACTTTTGGTTATTTTAACTTATTTCACCTTAGGCTATTTTCAACTATTGTAAGTTTTTAAATTTATTCTATGTTATTTTTGGCTATTGTAAATTATTTCAATTTAGACTACTTGTAACTATTATAAGTTATTTTTGGCTATTGAAAGTTATTTCACTTTAAGTTATTTTTGTTTATTATAAATTATTTCACTTTAGATTATTTTTGGTAATCGTAAGCAATTATAATATATGGCTATTGGTTGTTCTTTTATTAATGTTATTGGTGGTTATTAATGGTTATTGGTATATATTATATTTGTGGCTATTAATTTTTTTAGTGGTTATTTTATTAATGGCTATTGGTGGTTATTATATTAATGGCTATTGGTGGCTATTCTATTAATGGCTAATGGTGGCTATTCTATTAATGCCTATTGGTGATTATTCTATTAATGGCTATTGGTGGTTATTTATTAATGGCTACTAGTGGTTATTCTATTAATGGTTATTAATAGCTATCCTATTAATGGTTATTAGTAGCTATCCTATTAATGGCTACTGGTGGCTATTCTATTAATGGCTATTCGTGATTAATCTATTAATGGATATTGGTGGCTATTCTATTAATGGCTACTGGTGGCTATTATATTAATGGCTATTGGTGGCTATTATATTAATGGCTATTTGTGATTAATCTATTAATGGATATTGGTGGTTATTTTATTGATGATTATTGGTGGTTATTCTATTAATGGCTATTGGTGGTTATTTTATTGATGATTATTGGTGGTTATTCTATTAATGGCTATTGGTGGTTATTTATTAATGGCTACTAGTGGTTATTCTATTAATGGTTATTAGTGGCTATTCTATTAATGGCTACTGGTGGCTATTCTATTAATGGCTATTTCTGGCTATTCTATTAATGGCTATTGGTGGTTATTCTATTGATGATTATTGGTGATTATTTTATTAATGGCTATTGGTGGGTATTGGTGGTTATTCTATTAATGGCTATTGGTGGTTATTCTATTGATGACTATTAGTGGCTATTAGTGGTTATTCTATTAATGGCTATTGGTGGTTATTCTATTGATGAATATTGGTGGCTATTGGTGGTTATTATATTGATGACTATTGGTGGCTATTGGTGGTTATTATATTGATGACTATTGGTGGCTATTGGTGGTTATTCTATTAATGACTGTTGATGGTTATTTTATTAATGGTTATTAGTGGCTATTATATTAATGGTTATTAGTGATTATTTTGTTGAAAACCATTAGTGGTTATTTTACTAGTGGTTATTGATGGCTATTTTATTAATGGTTATGAATGGTTATTGTATTACAAGTTATTATTGGTTATTATATGTTATATTACAACTATTGGTGATTATTTTATTATAAATTATTGTTCGATATTATATGTTATAATATCATAGGTTATTGGTAGTTATTATATTGTAGGGTATTTGAAATTATTTTTCATAGGTTATTATTTTATATTCTAAGTAATTTTTACCTTAGGTCATTATATTTTGTTTTTGATTATTTTAAAGTTATTATGCTTAGGATAAAATAATTTATAATAACATAAAATATAAGTTAGAATAACTAAAGTAACTTAAAATAATATAGGGTATATCATAAACTAGCATAGATAATATTTTTAAAAACATAGAAATAAACCTATTTGCTATAGTAAATTGTAATAGTGAATTATGTTAATTAGTAATGAAACATGATGTGTACATAATGATATTATAGTGAAATAATTTTCACTATGTGAAATCAGTAAAATGCAATGAAGTTATTTCACTTTTAAGGTCCCATGGTGATTTAAGCTAATAAATTACACCCCACTTTGGTAGTAGTGATAGTTGACCTAATCACAACATGAACCGTGACCTAATCTTGTCTTGTATCCTAAAGCCAAATGAACATTCTAAGATGTTAAACAATGAAAGGCAGATATTATGCCCATGACTAACACTTGGCATAAATTATTAAAATATTTAGTTATTTTGGCAAAAGAGGTTTGGTAGTCCTATTTTTATTTGTGTTTAAACTTTCAACCAACATATGTTACAATGTGGGGTAAAAGTTGATTTAACAAATTTGGAATCTCTTGTTGAAGCATCGAACTTATAAGGAATGGAGGACTCCATGACATTCTAGAATGACAATCTTTCACTTCAAAAGCCAAAGTTTTAATTTAAAATCAATTAATGTCCATTTTTTTTAATGATTATGTCTCTTGTATTTCCTTCCAAACCTTTGGAATGCAACCTAATTATCAATAAAACTAGCATGATTACCTTTCTTAATGCATCCTTTCTAATGATTTTTTTTGAAATTCTAAGATCATTTACACAATTTTTTTGTCTTATAATACTTTTTTTTTTGGCCATCATGTATTTAACATAATTTATCTTATTTATGGTTGTAATATGAAAGAATTTGAACACATTGGCATTCATGTTGACTCCTAGATTCAACAAAATTGCACAATTGGACATAGTTCATAAGTCATGCCTCAAGATTTTTTTAATTTTCAAAATTATGATTTTTCTACCATATTGGTCTTAATGAAATAATAAAATCTACATAATTTGTAGCTTATACAAGTGATAACAATCAATCAAAATTTTAATTCAAGATGATTAGTGGGACAATCATTTGTGGGGTAACGTCACCAAAAGGCCTTTTTTGGGTGAAAATTCCTTCTTTCATAAAAAAATTGCCAAAGTTCACCCAATTTGTTTTTGAATTAGGGGAAAATGTTGCCATGGTTTTGTTTATTGGCTACTATTGTAATTTTCCTTTACAAAAGTGTCGCCAATTAAGGTGGAACTACTTGGGGGTGCTCACCATTATGGTTCCATTACAAAATTGAAAAAAAAATAATTTGTAAGGATCACAAAGAATCTAGATTCCTTGGTATTCAAGATCACCTAAGGGGCACTTTGACAATATTTGGTTTTTTCAAAACATCTTTGGTGAGAAAGATTTCATTAGATGGAACTTTAATTTTCATTAAATGAAATTCTTCATCCTACCATTATATCTATTATGGACCTAAATCAATGAATGGGTTTCCTTTCCCCCTCCCCACTTGGGGTTCCTCCAAAGGAAGATCCTTGAAAAATTGTTCTCAATAATTGACTTGGAGACATGAAGAATAATACTAAATCTTTCATTGGTAGGGATAATGAACCAAAGAATGAAGATGTGCTTATGGGAATCTAATCATGTCTTGGGGGGAATGAGGGGTTAAGGGTAGGGACCAGTAGTCGATGTAGCTTTCAGTCAATGTACTGACTATAGTCTCCAACTATCTACGTAGATAGTCGACTAGACTACTAAGCAACAGTCATAATAGACTAGACTACAGAGCAACGATCATAATCGACTATTACTCAGTTGTAGTTGGGTCAATAAAAACTCAAAATAAACGTAACTTGCTACTCGTGACATCCAACAACAACACGATGCGAATGGGTCTACCATCGCTCAGAAGAAGGCTCGCAATGAGAAAACGACAACAGTCTACAGTTGACTAATTCAAGGCCAGAGTAGTCGACTATGTAGTCGACTATAGTCGATTATGTAGTGAACTATAGTCGACTATCTATCTATGGGCTAGAGGATAGATAGTTACAACTACGACTATATGTAAATAAGGACCGACTACGGGTCTCTGGTTAAGGGGGATCATAGCTCAAGAAAGCAACATTAGAATGAACACAGAAGCCAAAGCTCCACTAGCAAGCCAAAGCTCCACACAATTTGTGTAAATGTGGAAAGCTTTGAATTATTTTCATTTTTAAAGTTTTAATGTGTTAGAAGTTTTTATCAAACTTGCAAATGCATGGAACACATGGTGAAGATGGTGTTAAGTGAGTTGGGGCGACATTCACAATTGCTTTTATATAGCATTAAAATTCTAGATTCCACACCATCCTCTTTGTTTTCAATGTTGGTCATGGCTTGCTTTTGTCACAATAAATGTCACAAAATTTACAAGTTCCCAATATGGAATATTTGGAGGAATGTTTTTTTATTTAAGGTACAATCTAGAAAAGATAATTCATTTGATGATGAATAAAAAATCATGATGGGTTTTGACAAGTTCCAAATGGTGCATAACAAGAGGTAGTGTCAAACACATTAATTTTTCTTGAACAAATTATTGTGATCAAAGAGGGAGGGGGAGGCCCCACGTAATGTATGTTATTTCAACTACACGTTCCTCTAGTTAATTCACAAATAAAAATAACTTACACCTTTAAAATATATTCAATTAATTTCACATAGTCATAATTCCCTTATGTAATATCTAGCCAACTCCCATTTCAAAAATGAATTGAACAATCACTTACAATCAACCCTTTCATACTACCCTTTTTTTTATTACCACACCATTTGGCAACACATGATAGACTTTACATCAAGAATGTGCAACAAAAATTGCACCTTACCCTAGCCTTGAGACATAAGTAAAAAAAATTTGCACCCTTCAAAAATATTCAGTTAACTTCACATATTCATTATTCCCATTTGAAATACATAGCTAGGACTCCCACTTCAAGAATATCAATGATACAAACATTTGCACAACTATCCTATTCATATTTTTGGATGGGGGAGGTTACTTACATTTATTTACAAATGATGTCAATTCAAAATAAAGTATTTGTTTGTTGATTTGGAGATAAATTGATTTAAAACAATTTAGAAATAAATTAAGCCCATGAAAAATCTTGAAACAACTTATAACTAAATAAGACAGTTATGATATGTAAATATTACCAAAAATATATACACATACTTGTAATTACATGTTACAAATCATATGTATGTGTACACATGTTCCAAAATTGCATTAATTTTATTTTTTTATTTCCAAGATTTTATCTTCTTCCTTTCAAATACCTTTCCAACCAAAAGTAAATAAATTTCAAAAAATTTAAAATTAGTGTAATGCACTCATACTTAATAATAAAAACATAGATTTTGGATGTTGCAACATGCAGGAGTATGTGGCCCATGGGTGCGTGAAGAAATGTTTATGTTTGTAATGCCCACAAATGTTCTTCTTAGTTCATCCCATTTATGCATGAAGTCCCACCATTTTTTGTTCCAAATTTCATTTTCGAGTTTGTGTAGTCCCAACCATGAATTACCATGAAAAGTGAATGTCAAGAGTTATTTCTCAATTCTCATGCTAGAATTTAAAGAATATTTATGGTATGGATCAAATGATATTGTTTTATCTAGGGGTAGTAGGATGTTTTTATGGTTAGCTTTTTGAACATGGAGGATGATATTTAAATTTCTTTAAATTGAGACTTGAGTTCATGCATGATTAGAAAAGGTTGACTTAAAGGAAAATTTGAAAAACATTGTACATTTTTTAATGAAAATTTATGAAAAAAAGGTAATATAAGCATTCACTTTATTTATAAATAAATAACAAAATCATACCCTTCAAAGGCTAGTAGTATCCACCAAATACAAAAAATAACCTCCCTAAGCTTGTCATCAATGAAGCCGTAGGGCCAAAACTATATGGTCATATAAATAACATTAAAAAGTGACACCCACATCACTTCTCACAAAGAAGGGCCTTTTCACAAGATCATCATAAAATTCAAGCCTTAGTTGATAATTTCGATTCATATTTATGATATCTATAATTTTGTCAAAAGATATTTCAATGTTTCATCTTCATTTTAATAGCTTGATAATCCCAAATTTTACATTTGCAAGTTAGTCAAATTAAAAGTGAAATGTGAGGGTTAGAAAATCAACTTGCAAATGCATACACATTTAATGTGGCAAAATAATGTAGATATATATAGTTTCACCACCAATTTATACATGGATAGAGTTACAAAGCTACTATAACAAGCCACATGAACATTAATTAATTGTGCAAATCACATGTAATTTAGTATATCATACATTTACAAACTTTAGAAGGACAAGTAATAGTCGTATGCAAAATGACAATACTACACCTACGGAACAACATTGTGGTTGGAATTAAAACAATAGAAAGGCTTATATTTTGAATAACAAGAGATTTGAGAATGGTGAAAAAATCCCAATAGATTTTGATAAACAAGGTTCAAGACACAAGTACCCAATCAAGTGTGGCACTAATGAAAATTGAATAATTTATTTTTTAATAACTTAGCTTTAATGCATTTTACAATATGTATGCAAGTATATACATGTTATATAGTGGTTCATCTTTTGCAAATACAACATTCCATACAAATCTCATGCAAATCCATGAAAAATGTTCAAATGAACATGGTTGTAACTTTCTAGGATGTTATTATAATAGTATTTGACTATTAAGTGTTAAGTGCCCACCTATAAACTCTCCCAAAACTAAGTCAAAGCCTACATAAAAAATTGATGATGGCATTTCATGTGGTAGATGCAATTTGAAAGTTTTAGAAGAAAAACCCATAAAACCCAAATGGACAAAAACCAACTAGATACTTTAAAAACATGTTCTTTAAATTAAAAAAATTGAAAAACAAAAAAATTTCCATTTCGCATGGACTTAAGAAAACAAAGGTCCAATTTCAACCCTTCAAAAATCTATAAGTAAAATTTAGTTAAGGTCTTTTTGAGGGAATCAAGGCTAACATTAACATAAATGGGAAGGTATCTAATATGTTTGGGATTAAGTGAGGGGTGTAACAAGGTTCCTTAAATAAAAACCTTATGGTGCTTTGTGAATGTATGGGGTGGGACCAAGAAAGGAATTAATATGGTTATTCATTTGTTAAAGAAATAACATTTGTCCCAAGTTACCTTACAACAATAGTGATGAGTAGCTTCAGACCAATGTTGTGAGAAAAAGAAGGATGGGACCTAAGCCTAGTAAACCCAATTGAAATTATTAATGTTTTTTTTTTTTTATCAAAATCAATTTTACATGCCATTGAATTGAAAGTATTTAATCTACATGAAAATTTTAGATATATGCTAAAAATATACCAACCACACAAAGGAAGGAAATCGACATTTAACCTTAAATCACTACAAGGAATTTGCATATTAACAATTGGTTTTCTTAATTAATTTTTAGTTGTAAATGATACACATGATTACAAATTCTTCTAGTTGCTTTGGGAAAGACATATAATTTTATTGTCACAAAAGATATTGCATGGCACCAAGTCAAAACAACATTCACATCAACATGCAACTTACATTCATTTTTTATCCAATTAACATCTAATTTATGTGTCACAATCATTTATGATTGATTTTTACAACTAAAACGTGTAATGACATATGCTTACGTAATACAATCACTTGTGATTAAAATGTTAAAACTTGAGGGGATGTTTAAATTTTTTGACCATTGAAATGTTGGTATGTGACAAGTTCCAAGTTGAACAAATGGCACAATGTGGTTTACTTAACCTAGGTTGAACAACTTATATTAAATAGCCCAAGCAGGGTGGTAGGTCTAATTTAATGGTGCCTAGGCTAGTGATTTAACCTACCTAGCCTAGGTGACCTAGGCTAAAAACATGGCCTAAGGAGTTTAGGTGACTTAAGTTAGACACCTTGGCCTAAAATAGGGTTTAGGGTTGGACATGATTTCTTATAGTGAATGGTGTATGTAAATGAAACACAAAAGGGTTCTTGGTTTTTTACTTTGGAATAAAGTTGGCATGACATGGATTAGGATGGTAAAAGATGTAAGAACTAATAATCTTAGGACTTTGAAAGATATTTTGATAGTGAATTTCTAATGATATGTGGTGGTTTAAACATGTATTTAGTTAATTTTGGACTTTTTAACTTTGTAATTAGAATAAAAAAATCTATTGAATTTGAGGGAAAACATTGGAAACATATATTTGTTTGACCATTAAGTGAGATGAAACATATTAATATTTATTGTTGCATCTTATGGTGGCCCCCAAATCAAAGTTTCTTTCTAATTTTCCAATTCCAAATGGTCATTTATTAATTTAAAAAAATTCAAAAAAAATTAATTAACTAAATACATGATTTTTAGCCAAAGGTTGAAAGATTGTCAAAGGAAAAAATGTTGATTAATGTTCATTAGGCCAAATCTTAATGGTAGATGCTTAAGTGGCTAATGAGGGAAGGTTTACTTTTAGAAAAGAGATCAAATTTTTTTTGTGTGATTTTCTTAGAGGAATGATTGGGGTATGTGAGGATTACCATTAAACTTGAGGAGAGATGGGGGAAAGTGTTAAGAACCCATGACCATTGTTGCCTAGCTAGGGAATGGGTAGGAATTTTTGAAAGAAGTGGGAGTTTTCCTTCCATGGTGTGCAAGGCATCCCCAACCTTCAAACTAAGGTGTAGTGATGAGGATCGATTATTGCATATTTCATTGGATGTGATGGTTTTTATAGTCTTTCAAATTAAAACCTTGTTTTTGATAGGAAGAAGGTGTACTAAAGAGGAGTTCTCTTATAGTTGGGGTGACAAGGTTGTTCAAGTCAAAATAGTAGTAATGGTTAAAGGCCCCAAGGCAAGTCCTTTTGTTTTGTGAAAAGGTGGGGGCTATAAAATTAGACTTAAATGTTCATTCTTGGAAAAGGGGGAAACTTGATTGTCATTCTTTGTTGTCTTGGGAAGGAATATGATGAGAACATCCAAACCCAAAATGAACATAATGGAGAAGAGGTGGCTTAAACAACTTTCATCAAGTTTCTAGTTAAATGGTTAAACATATGGAATAAAAAAGAAGTTGGCTTTATGTGGGCAACATGGAACAAGGCAATCATAGTGAATGTGTGGAGAATGAGAATGAATGGTTCCATTAACCAAGTATGGTTGCTATGTGAAAAGGGGGATGAGTCGATTATTCATAGATTTTGGGAGTGTGAACATGCATATCATGCATGCAAGTTTAAATGGGTAGCTTTTTAATCATGTAATGTACGAAAGTAGTTCCAACAAACTTATAACACAAATGTAATGAAAGCATTATATCTTTGTTGACAAAGTTCCAAGGCAATTTCAATGTGTCAAAAGTTTATACTATTTTTTTTGGGTATCTTGCAATGGATTTTATGAATTGAAAGAAACAACCTTGTGTTTAAAAATGAAAAATGGCATGCCCATAAGCTGAAAAAAGTTATTTGGGAAGTCCTATTAGACTTCAATAGGACAACTTGGGATAGATGTGTGAAAATGATTAGAAAATGTTTAGTTGTTGACCATAAGCAATTCTAGTGCTTTGATAAGGGTTAGGCAAGGCATTAGGTTTTTAAACATTAAAATTGATAGGTTTGTTAGGTGGTGCCATGATGAGCATGGGAGAAGTTTTATTAGTTAGGGTGGTGGCTTGAGCATGGTGCTCCATTCCCTTCTTGTTAGGGTTTCTTGTGTTTTATTTTGTTTGCAATGAAGTTTTTCATATGTGCCGAAAATTAAATAAAATTGGTTAAGGTTTTATATTAAAAAGGTTCAAGGGTGATTTTATTATTTCATTCCCCAATATATATCTAGTCATTACAAATAATTTGGATTAAAATTGAATATCAATTCCTCAATTGTTATACATTTTAATCAAACAATGAATTCATATTTTGAAATTTCAAAAATCCATTATTAACAATATGTGCATTATTTACAAAAAATTATCCTACATATGTTTTCACAATCATTTATATTTATGTTATTCAATATAAGCCATAAAGACAATGCACTCAGCAAAAATCATCAACGTGACATCAAAAGTGAATCATTTAAATTTGCATTCACCCTTGACATTTAAAAAAAAAAGTGCATTATTTATTACTTTACATTAATAAACTTAAAAATTAAGACAAAATTTGTGATTAAAACAAAAGATTGAAAATGAAATATGCTTCACAATGTGTGAGTTTCAACAAAAGTACAAAACATATAAAATTTATGACACATGAATATTTGATGTCACAAAAAGTTGAACATGAGAGATAATGTATATTGAACCATGCATTTATGCAAGAATTATGTATTCACTTGAGTCTACAACATCTTAATGTTAAAAGTAACATGAACCTTATGGGTGGGTGAAAAAATGTCGAATTAAAAACCTTGTGTATTTTACACCATTGTTAGTATAGGTTTCATTATTTGATAGGCGTTATTGGAGAGGCATTGACATGATTCAAATTGTTCTCTATGTATGTTTGCTTCTAGTTTTTGACCTTACCCTACCAACTTGAATTCAATTGTCTCGAAAGTACTTCACTCAAATTGCATAGTGTGCAATGCACTCCACACTCACTCACTCAATCGCTCATTAGTTCAAACCATCATTCCATGCCTTCTTTTTTTTCTTGGTTTTGTTCATTTTGTTAGCTTTAGAGAGACTTGGCATTAGTGTTGGATTTTGAGGAGAAAGTTCTTTGGCTTGAACTTGGAACCAATGTGTGAATGACATCTAGAGTCTTAATTATATTATTTAGGTTTTAATTAAATAATTCATTGATTTTATTTTTTTTTCTATTGTGAAATGTGTTTTTTAAACCAAAATTCACCACTTTTGCAAAATTTGTTTGAAATTTGCCATTAAAGGTTAGACCCATTATACCATGAGTTGCTTGTTTACAGGGACATGAGGCTAGGACATGAGAATTGGGACATGAGTCAGTCTTCAACAGGAGAATTGGTTTCTGATTTGGTCTTCCCAAAAATGGCAGAATAGAAACATGACTCGTGGGGACATGTTTCTGATGCCTCTAAGACATGGACTGGGGAACCATGGAACTGGTTTCTGATTTGCTCTCCTAAAATGACATAGTGGGAACATGACTTGTGGGAACACGTTCCAATGCTCTAGGACATGGACTGGAACATGAGTCAATCTAGAACATGAGAACTAGTTTCTGATTTGCTCTTGTAAAAGGACAAAGTAGGAATACAACTCATGGGAACATGTTCTGATGCTCGGAGACATGAACTGGGTACATGAGGTCGGAACACGAGATTCACCTAGTTTCTGAGGCAGTGGGAACATAGCTAATGGGGAACATGTTCTAATGGTCCATGACATGGACCAAGGACATGAGTCACACCTAGTTTCTGATTTGCTCTCCAAAAATGACAGTGGGGAATTTGATTGGTGGGAAACATGTTTTGATGCTCCATGACATGAGCTGGGGACATGAGGCTGGGACATGAGGTTCACCTAGTTTCTGATCTGGTGTCCTAAAATGACATAGTGGAAACAAGAATCATCAGGAACATGTTCTTATGCTCCGAGACATGGATTGGGAGGCATGATGCAGGGACATGAGATTCATGTAGCTTCTAATCTGTTCTCCTAGAATGACACAGTGGGAACACATCTCGTGGGGAACATGTTCTAATGCTACGAAACATGGACTGGGGACATGATTGCTTAGACATGAGATTTACCTAGTTCTGATTTGGCCTCATAAATGACACAGTGGGAACAGGACTCGTGGAGAACATGTACTGGTGCGCTGAGACATGGACCCGTTAGGCAACAGGGAAATGTAGTCGTGTAGAGTGTAGCTGGTAGAGACATAAGAGCGCTTCAGGGACGGAGCGACGCCTCGAGCGAGCGAGCGAGCGAGAGGCAGCGCTTTTTTTTTTTTCTCGCAAATTTTTTCGAGATCTTTGTTTGCGAGATCGGCGAGTAAACTGTTTCTCATCTTTTTTTCCTGCTTGGTTTGATATTTTTTCTGCAAATAGTTGTGTTGCAAAAGGTGTTTTTTCCTTTGGTACAGTGGTGAATGAATGGAGCTCTTCGGTTTGTGCACTGCTGGTGTTCCTCTATCTGGAGAGAAACTGGAACTGCCTCAGAGGAGAAGGACGGAGTTCGCATCTTTGCAGGACCGCTAGAAGCGAACGAAGTTGCTTCGATGATTTCGATTCTGATAGTCTGAAATATAAAACAGGAGATGAGGTTTCACTCTTGGTCAAGGACATTAGGTTTGCGGTGCTGCGATTGCTTGGAAATAAGAGTCGGAGATTCTCGAGGTTTTTTGGTTTGAGATTGGTTTCCAGATCTGTCGAGATCAGCCTTCTTTGAGAGAAAAGCACTCGATCGATGCTCAGCTTGGCGAAGAAGAAGAGGTAGGGTTTCATGCCGGCCAAACCCTTGTAGAGACGAAGAGCTGCTCCTTGTTCTTCTTCTCGCTTGTGATGGTCTTGCGTAGATTCTGTTTTGAGAAAAGGTGCGAAGCATGATGATACATATGCTTTGCTTTGAGTGGAGATGCTATTGGACTCTTGGGGGCGGATCCTTGTGATATAGGCATGGCGCCAAGCAAGTGTGACTGGAGTAAACCCTAATGAGATGCTCCTGGAAACGTGTTATTCTGATTCCCCTTTTGCCTGCAAATAACTATGGCTTCAGTAGAGACACTACCTTCTGCTGCTTCCAAGGCTTCCTCTGATCCATCCTCTGTAAGAAGAGAGCAAGAACTTCAAGCTGGGCGATTGAAACTAGAGCAGTTCAAGCAAAAAAGGAAAGGGAAGAAAGCAAATGCTCGAGCCAGTACTCCGGCTGAACCAAGATTCAGCCACGATGAGCAGCAATCTACCCCCCAACAAGTGGATGAACAGCCAGCAGCATGTCTGGATCCGACGCTACATGGTCCTGGATCACAAAATGGCTTCAGTGTTCAAAATGGTGAGACTGCTAAAAAAGCAGGGCCTTCTATCTTTCAAGGTAGAGCCCAAGGACTGAAGCAGGCAGAACAAACTTTTTCTTCATCTGATTCCAGAGTTGGCACTGAAGATATTGAGAAACCAGGCTCTGTGCATGTGGATCAGGACAGTGGATTGGTTCCAATCTACAAGCCTGATGGAAACCAAGGTGGGGCTGAGGATCTTCCAAAGTTCTTACAGCATTCTTTAAACAATAATGTGCCTAAAGAATCCATGGAAGATGCCAATACCTCTGTGTCAATGCCTTCGCTTTCAGGTCATGAACATTCACGAGTTGTTAATGGGGTCACAGATGACATTTCTTGGAGTTCTACCTCTAGCTTGACCAAGTTGACGAGTGGTCAAGTCCTAGATGTTCCAGATCCAGGCTTATTGCCTTCACTTGCTGGGGTTACAGCAAAGATTGAGAATTTGTCAACAGGTGAAAGGATTACAAGCATCTCTTTGTCTGATTGGTCAACTCTGTCAAGGCCTTTCATGACTCCTCTCTCTACAGTGCCCACAGATGGTCCTGATTCAGAATATAGCTATGGCTATGGCAATGTGTCACAACCATCTGTCTCAAAGCCACAACCATCAGCTTCTCCTTTCTTGCCACACTCTGAATACCAATCAATCGCTGATCCAGAGATCAAGGTGAATTCTTATTTTGTTTCACCCTCAGTTGAATCATCACACACCTCTCCTCCAAAATCACGTCCACTGACTGGAACTTCTTCTGCATTTTCATTCACAAACTCTCCACTTAGACCTTTGTCAGCTACCACAGCTGCACAACTGGAAAGTAGTAGATCTTTGGTTCCCAAAGAGTTGTGGTCAACACCTTTTTCAAACTCCTCATCCACTTCCATATTTGAACCCCAGTCCTTGACCTCCCTACCAACTTCCAAGTCATATTTTGAGGCATCGAGACCAACCTCCTTTGTGTCAAAAGCCTTACCGTTGTCAAAGTCAGCACTTACATCTTTTGCCTCATCCAATCATGTGTCTTCAAGACCACTTCATTCATCATTTCTTGAACCCATTTCCTCACAAGCCACCATAGTTTCCACTGGAGGACATGAGGAACATGGGGTTGGGATTAGTGAAGGGAGAGAGGAGCAGCTCATGGATTTCTTGCCACGTTTACCACCAATCTCATTTATTGACGAGGATATGGAGAAATCCAGGAAGAGTGAACGGGAGGAGTTTCTGTCCCTTGAGCAGCACATCGAGGATTTAACCCAGGAAAAGTTTTCATTGCAGCGCAGCCTTGATAAAGAAAGGGCTATGGCAGCATCACTAGCATCTGAAAACACTGCACTTGTTGAGGACTTCAACAATCAGGTAGGAATAGAGTAGTTCTTTCATAAGTGTGATATCACTGTGCTCTAGTTTGGCTTGCTTCATACCTGCCTTGGTGATTTACTCTTCAATTAGGTATTTGTAAGGATTGTGTTTTGGAGGCATTTTGCACTGTTGTGATGTAGTTGCTTGCCTGCTTTTGAGCAGGGACAAGTAGTGCAGAGGCTGAAAGATGATATAGTTGCACTTGAAGAAAATGTTCGCATGCAAGAAGCCATGGTGAAGAGCATGAGGGCTGAAAGGGACAAAGCTCAGCAAGAAAGTTCCTCAGCAACTGAACGCTCCCAAACTTTGGCCGGTGAAGTCATAGCACTTGAGAACCGAGTGCGTACCTTGCGGTCTCATGAGCTACGACTAGAAAGGGATATGGAATCTTTGACATCTGATGTAGATTCGTATAAACGACAAATTGCTTCACTGGATAAGGATCGGACACATTGGAAGACCATGGTTGATGCTTTGCAAGAAGAGAAGAAGTTATTGCAGGGACACCTCCGGAAGGCTGCTCTTGGTGATGATACACGGAAAAGAGAAATCCCTCTAGCTGCACAGCAAAGGCAACTTGTTTTGGCAGATGCATCAACTTCCACCGATGATTTGGTTACAGAGATACCTACACTAGTGGGCCATGGTTCTTCTTTCCCGTCAGATTCACGTTTAGTTGGCTCATGGCAGAATGGTCAACAACCAGACAGAAGCATGGGACAGAGTGGCGAGCATCCTAACTTGCTACCCATAGAACCTGCAGCATCCCTTAGATTACATGATCAACCCTTACAGCCTCCCATTCTCCCACCTCCAATATCTGGAAGTCTTTCTTCTCACCCTGTATCCCTTGATTCGGGAGCCTCATCTTTCTCAGATTTGGGTGTTGGAATCCATCCCTTTGTGCACTTTCATGGAGTCTCATCATCTATGCCTCCAGAGGTTCTGAGGACCGTTAACAGCATCAATGCTGTTATCACGTCTCTTGGTGAGGAGAAAAAGGCAATGCTAAAAGCATTGAAGGCAGAGTCAACAGCAGCAGCACAGCTGAGAGCTTTGAATTCTGATTTATCACAGAAGCTGGAAGCCCAAACACAACAGCTTGAGCTTGCTGTTGCTCAGAGGATGGCCCATGGAAGCAGGGTATCGGTGCAGGTTGCTCCAAAGCCAGGTATTGTGGCTACCGATTTTGTCGATGAAGGAGATGAGGTTGTAGATCGAGTGCTGGGATGGATTATGCATTTGTTCCCTGGTGGCAGCTCAAGGCGCAATGGTGTCAAGCGGCTTTGAGAGTATTTTTGACTTTTTTAGCTTAATTGTGCTTGATCCCTTGGAGATCAGATGCTATAGTTTGAAATTGTAAAATAGAGGTCACAAGCAGTTGTGGCTTCAATCTTGTGTGGTATCAAATGCATATCTTGTGAGAGGATACTCAAAATTCATTTAGCTTTGTCTACAGAGATTGGTCACATTTGTACGGATTTGGACTCCAGAAGAAGAGGGACAGAACTTGAGCCCTCACTCACCAATTGGGCACTGTGCTTTATCCTTCTTTCTCCTTAATGGACTCACTTTCTTTTGGTAAGACCTTGGGTGAATCTTATTAGCAGAATTTTACCCAAAACAGATGGTAGTCCTTTGAGAAACAGTAGGATAATGAGAATATATCTTGGAGTGAGATATACCTTGGAGGCGGAGATTGACAAAAATGTTGGTCTTTGTGCACTCCTATGGAATTTAAATTGAATTTGCAATAACAGCATCTTTCTCTATCATTTGTCATGCACATGCATTCAAAGACGTTAAGTTATTGGGAGGTTGGTATGTGATCTGTAAGTAAGAAATCTTCAGATGTGGGTTGCAGTGTGCAGTTTTGAGTTTTGAGCTATGTGTCTCTGCTTAGAGCAGCATGTTGCTATTATGTATGTTTCCAGCACTGTACCTTGAAGCAGTTCCTAGGAGCAGCACGAAGAAGTGAACTTGGAAAGAGGGCATTTTGTACTTACCAGTGGAAGTACAAAAGTAGGTGTTTCCATGTCAGAACTGATCTGATCTGCAGAAATGTTGCAGGCTGCAGTGTGCTCTCCTTCTGGAAATGAGGCATGATGGCCCTTACAGGGAGGAAATTTGTGTGGTATGTTGCAGTTGTCCCTAGTGCTACCCATCCCTACTGCTGTCTGGGTGTATCTAGTATCGAGCACAATTGAATGCTGTAAACAAGAGATTTCAACCCATGGGGAGTAGTTGTAGGTAGTTGTCAACAGTGCCTCTTGTCTGTCTTGTTCCTTTAGGTGCAAGGTGGATAAATTTGATTAGTAAAAGCAAAGCATCGCAGCATTCCACAAAAGGCCTACTCTTCATTTTTGGTTTTTAAATGACAAATGGTGGACGCCCTTGAAAGAGATGGCAGTTGTACCCAAAACACAGCCTACAAATATGAATTGCAGTATGAACCCTAGCTGGTGGCTGTTGGGTCACATACTGTCGCCATTCCTAGGAGTGCAGATGTGATGAGATGGTGTATCCTGCGGGATCTCAACAACAGCTGCATTTGTCATTTGAGTGTCCTTTGTTGACTAAATCGTCACAATTTTGTATTACATGATCACTATTGAGATTTGGAATTTCATGCCAACAACTAGGCTCAAGTGCAGGAATCAATTGATGTAGGTAGCTCAATTTTGCCTCCATTATGTGTACTTCATGAGAACACAAACGTGTTAAAAACCATCACTTCAGAATGGTAGCTCAATTTTGACTACAAAACATGGAATTCATGTGAGCCCAAACTTGTTAGCAAACCATCACTTCAGAATTGTGTAACGGTTGAAATTAAAGACACAACCAGTGTTGTGTGGGTATTTGATTTTGTTTGCAACCCCCCCAGTTTGTGTTTAAAAATGAAATAAAATATTTTTTTTGGGATTGAAAAATACTGAACTAAAAAGAACCTCTAGTGCCAGTTCTTTCAAAAACCAAAAGCACCTGCACTCACTTTCCTTTCTTAAGGCCTAAAATATGACATCCATGGGCAGGCAATTCTCATGCTGGTTGTTAAACCCTTACAAAGTCATAGATCGAAACTGAGAAACAGCCACATTGTGCAGCCCAGATTATATTTACTTAGTTAAACATGTTGATAGTTAAACTAGTAACAAAACACTGCACTGAGCCAAAGCAATCTCCTTGACCTCTTTCTCACTTACAAGCCGAGAGCATACTCTGCAATGCCCCATGTTTGGGCCTCTATTTTTTGACATTAAGTACTTAAATATTTATCACATTCAACATGCAGTGTTATTCATTCTGCCATCCCCACTCATCTATCTATGAAGGAAGGTAGTTTGTTTTGTTTTGTAGTTATGAGATCCACCAAACCGGGATGCTTCAGATCGTGTTCTTGGTGTCTTTGGAAAGCTCTTGACAAGTCCAAACGTCAAGGAGTTGCACACTATTTGACCACAATACTTCATGCAAAATATACTGTATCAGCCATTTTACTGCTGTAATTAGGCATGCTCTAAGAAAGAGAATATAAGACACCAAGAGATGGATGACTTCCACCCTTAATTTTTGCAAGCTCTCAAATTGGTTCTTAATGACAAAAATGTTTGGACCTCTGATGCCCTCCTTTTGTTAACTTTGGGCTGCAAAGATATATGATTAAAAAGCCCCACTGAAAGTGACCAGGGTGAAATGACAACCACATTGGGAAGTTACTTGGACAGAAGAATATGGATGATATTAAAATAAACCTTTTTTTGGTTTACTGCATTCCCAGTGGCTACCTCATCTTTTAGGCTCCATGTTCTCTTCAAACCCAGGCGCTCCCTTACATTATATAACATTTTTGGCCATGGTGCACCCTGGAAATGGGTATTGCAACTCTAGTGCGATACCACCAACATAGGTATTGCAAAAAAAAAACTCATCCAAAAATTTCCAAGGCATGGGAACAAAGAATCAATCTCATCCATCATTTTCTGTCCAAGTAACTTCCCAAAGTGGTTGTCATTTCACCCTGTCCCACTGAAAGCTACCTATTATCCATATGGCTTTCTCCGAGTGTTACCAGGGTAAAGGCCTAATGTGGGGGGGCATTCTCAAGACACGGGGCCTAAGATGAGGTGGTCTTCAAGTCTGGCCCTATATTTTGAGAGTATCCTTCACTCATGGGCATTACCCATTGTAAAGCATGAGGTGAAGGTTATCATGAACCTAAACATATGTAAATCGGGCGGCATAAGAGGGGTAGGGTTTTCATGCATAGTCCTTACCAAAGGGAGGGATCCCGTACCTACTTATAGGTGCGGGATCTGTCCCACTCTTAAGGAGAACCCATGCTATAGATCCTTCTTAGAAAAAGAGGATGGATATTCAGGAATTTAAGGTGCCCTCTAAATACATTAAAGGAGGTTTCTCCATGAGCTTTCCATATTCAAAATTGTTTAGGAGGGATAAGGAGAGATCATAATTGCCAAGTGCACCAGAGAGTGTAGGTACCAGTTTTGTTGGCTGATTATTGACTTTTAGACCTATCCCATGGATATCAATAAAACATGTTTTAATTTTTTTTACAAGGAAGGATATATATATATATATATATATATATATATATATATATATAAATAAAATATTTTTTAATTTTTTTTAAAAAAAAATATATATATATATATATATATATATATATATATATATATATTTAAAAATTCAATTTGCTACACCAACTGGTTCCTTATTCATTTTTTGCAAAATTCTTTTGCTGGTTATAATATGCCAATTTTCAACTTTCAAAACATGAAAAATATGCACAAAGGATATACATGTTAAATTTCCAATTCTATTGCTTCAAAAAAAACTTACAAGAGTACAACTTAACCTTCTAGAACAAAACCAACATGAGAAAGATTCAAAACAAAGTAATTTGTGAGAGAATTGGACCCTAGTTATATGAAGAACTCAACTTGATTGTACACAAGTTTTTTACCTTAACCACATCCCACACTAACCCATCCCAACCCCACAAAATTAATCATTGTTAACTTGGAATTCTTTAAAAAAATTATGTTCTTCAATCAAGTCATAGTTCTCCTTTGCCAAATACTCTTTCACTTTCAAGTATTGCTTCAAGTTTGAATTGGCTTGCAATTGGCACGCATGTCGTCAAACCAATTTTTTACCATGGTAATAATTTAATTCATGGTCTCCAACTACAAGTGACCACAACACCTTAGAGTTTTCAACACCTCAACAAGACAAAACACTTACTAGTTTTTATTTGAGAACATGAGATTCCAATAATTTGTTTTGCAAGGAAATTAAACTCAAATTCAAAAACTAGCCTTCATGAATGCACCATCAAGTTAGTGCATTTGCACATGTAGATGAAGGAATAGGGAGCTTTTTAAACAAAGATAATTATCTAGTGATTAATGTTCAAAAATATTCCTCAATTGAAGCCCTTTACCAAACATATTTTCTTCAAAATTTGGTCTTGTAACATCAAATGCTATTGTAGTAGATGGATTGTTAATAGGGTTCAACCAATCAAAACACACAATTAAAAGAGAAATGACAACCTTGACATCATATTCACATGCCAACTAAATTGAATCTCCATGTCTCACCAAATTTTCCACAATGAACAAAGCTTTAAAGTGTGGATCTAACATGAAAACCATCATGTTGTGAGCTTATTGTGCATAAAAAAACCTCAAAAACTCCAAAAAGAAGTTTGATCACCTTTACAACTTCTAACCACATATTTTTGTGTAGAAGGAAGCTTTTAGTTTCAAAAGGGCAAATTTTTCCAATCCTGCTAAAAAATGACAATAGTTCAACTTCCATGTTCATAATAAATGTAATAGTTGTTGTCAAAGCATTTGATAACAGCTAGTGGCCCCTGGACTAATTCATCACATAAACTAATATAATTGAATTCAAGGTAGATGTGATTACCTTAGCAATAGCTCACACTTGGGCTTTAGATACTTTTTTTTATAAAACCACAAATTTTTGCTTACCATACATCATAAATTTAGAGCTTTCATGGGTTTGTTCCAAATATGTGCGAAATTTGTTATTTCATGGGTTCATATTGTTTACACATGAATGTCATGCATTATTTAAACACGAAATTCGTGGGCACGACTTTCATGTATAAATAATACGAATAGACACATAACATTTGTGTTTAAACAATATGAATAGGCATATGACATTCGTGTCTAAACAATGCACATGACATCAATGTTCAAATAATACAAGTAGATGAATGACATCCGTGTTTGTTCCATACAAACCTATGAAAAACAAATTTCACATTACTATTATTATCAAATCGTGATCCATCAAGTTTGTGATGTAACAAAAAAAATGGCATTCTTTGAACTCAAAAGTTCATTAAAACATTATGACCTTGTTAACAAATCTAATCTTCAAATGAATCTTTAATTTTCAATGTTGCATCCCATTTTTAAAACAAGAATACTTTCATTCTTGCCTCCCATTTTCAAACTTTTTAGTTTAGACAATGATGGTTTATAAACTAGTTTGAATTTCCTTTACACTCACATTTTTCATTGTAGTAAATCTTTGTTATCATTTGTAATATATTGATAGGCCTTAAACATCACATGCCCAAAACATGTACCTTCATAAACCCATAAAATTATCTTGTTCACTTTAAACAGCCCTAGAATAGTATGCATGGGCACTCAAGTTTCAATCAAAAAATTGATAACCAAAACAAAAATATCAACACCACCACAAGACAATTATAGATAAAAAAATGATAGTGATTATTGTTTTAAATGCAAGATTTAATAAAACATGCTAGTTCATTGTCTTCTTGATCATTGTAAAAATACTTCTTCCACAAGAGAAAATCAAGAAGGAAATTGAACACAAAAATAGTGGTATAAAACTAACATGTGAAGCCAAATGTTTTCAGGAATGGACAAAGGTTTATAACCATTGTAAATACAAAACACCAAATCCTCCAAAAACTATTATTGAACATCATAATTTTTTCAAAGGGGTTATGGTAGCAAAAATGTAGTAATTACATAGTTAAAGAGGGTTGTCCTTCCTTTAATTTCTCCCCCATTGGAAAAGTTTTTGAATCCCATTTGTAGATTCAAATGGGAAAATAATAGAAGAAAGTTGCATCTTGCTAGTGATCCAGCAGGTTGAAAAAAGGAGGTGCATCCTTCATTTCTCCTTTGTTAGAAACTATGACTAAAAAGGTAAGTTAGTAAAGGGATCTATCCTTTTTTTCCTTAGTTGTCAAGTATGAATAGTAGGTTCTACCACCTTCTTTTTATTGTTTCCTTTGAACAAACAACTTTGAATGTGTAGTTTGCACATGAGTATTCATGGGAGTTATACCATTAACTTTGTTGTATTCAATTAACCTTTGTGAAAAGTAGATCTATGTGTTAAAGCATTACCAAATGCTTGTTTAGATCTATGCATCACAACACTTGTAGTTTTGCCAAATCCATTAGTAGTTCATTGTTGATGGCAAAAAATCCCTAACAAATAGAAATACAATTGTGAGGTATATCCAAGTTATTGCTTGTGTCTCTACAGTTGCAAATTGTGAAACATCAACATTTGAGATTGATCAATCACAAGGATTACATTTGAGTGAAGACAATTGATGGAACATCTTCATCAACTCCACCCATAGTCTCAATAGAACAACACTCCTTTTCAACCATTAAACATAAAAAAACCTAAACACCAAAAAAAAAATTCACAATTTTTTGAAGAAATGGGGGGTTAATTTGGTTGGATTTTCATCTATTTTGCAACTTTTCTTAATGTCTTTCCCAAGGAAGTAGGGTTCACTAAGCACATTTCCACCCCACCCATTGTTCAACTTCCCTAGATAAGTTTTGAAAGGAAATGTGGCCAAGTTTTTAAAATTTTCTTCTAGGTTGTTCAATTTTCCATACCTTCCTGAGGGAAGTATGGCCAAGCTTTTAAAATTTTCATCCATTGTTCAATTTTGCATACTACCTTTTAAAAAGAAGTGTGAACTATGAAAAAACTTCTCAAATGTCTATCCACTATTCAACTTCCTTGAATGCCTTCCTTGCATGCAAAATGTGGCCAAGATTATCAAATTTTCATTCATTGTTGATCAACTTCCCATATGTTTATTAGTATGGCTTGTGCCACCACTAGCCCAAGTGTGAATAAGTTTATGTAATTGTTGCACGAGTAAATAGGATTCCAAGGATATAACCCAATTGTGAAATTTTATTTTATTTAAATCAATCTTCAATGACAAATTTTTTTTAGTATTCAATATTTCCCACAATGTAAGTTTAAAAATTATGAAATCACCTCCATAAATCCTCTTCATTGAAGGCATTCCAATATTACCAAGAATAGGCCCCAAATTTTCAAAAATATTTAACATTAATTTTACTAAATTTTCTTTAAGACATTTGTTCAATATTCAATACTTCTTGTAGCATAGGTTTAAATAATGCCAAATCACGTCATCACACCTATTTTCATGGATGGCTTTCCAATGGTACCAAGAGCATGAACATGGGGAGATGCCATGGTTTGGGAGATCTCAATGTGACAATTAACAAATGAAAAAAATAAGAGACTTTGCCATGAGAGGCTTTGTCCAAAAATAGTGATTTACATGAAATCCTACAAAAAATGCAATGCAAATGTTTTAATTATTTTGAACTCTTGAGTTAATTGGGTTGGAAAATTATTAGATTCAAGAGAAGGGTGATTTTTTTCTTTAGTATTGTGGATAATTTTCTTGAAAGAGTTTTGATTATGCAAAATGAAAAATTAAATACCTAGATATTTGGAATGAATACAAACACTCAAGGAATTTTTCAAGCTCCCAAAACAAAAAAAGAAAAAATGATAAAAAACTTATTTTTGTTGTAAAACTTTGTTGATTCATCAAACAATGATGTTATAGAATTAAATTGACAATTCATTGATTGATGAAACCAAGCCAATGCCTCCCAATTCTGTGAGCAACAAAACAAAGTTGATGCTTGTTGATTTGCTAAATAACAAAACCAAGTTGATACCTCTCAAATCATTGAACAACAAACCTATAGTCCACAAACCTAAAGTCAATAGTTCATCTTCCTTAATTCACCAAACAATAAAACACAAAACCTTTTAGATTAACTGAATAATAAAACCAAGTTGATACCTCCCAATTTGTCAAACAACAAACCTAAACCAACAATTGAATTCTCTTAATTCATTAAACAATAAAACACAAAACCAAAGCAAAATTGTTTCAATTTGCCAAACAACAAAACTAAGCCAATACCTCCTGATTCATCGAACAATAAACTAAGAGTTGACAAACCCAAAACTAATCATCAAATTTTCCTAATTTGCCAAACAATAGAACAAAAAACCAAAGTGAATCTTCTTCATTCATCGAGCAACAATACCAAGACAACAAAGAAACAACTTGAATGCAAAACACAACAAGAAAAACTAAATGACTTCTAAATAGTAGACCATAAACTTATTTGATTGAAAACACAAATTACATTGCAAAAGTAGTATATTTGTTGTGAAGCTTTGAGTAGAACAAGAAATGAAACATTGGAACATGAATGAAGTGTTCAATTCTTGCAAAGTTCACAACAACAAAAAAAAGGACTTGTTGCATAAAAATTCAAAAGCAAGAATGTATGAAATATGAAGCACTTGGTGTCATGAATAGTTTAAACCAAAGTTTTGAGATTGATTCACAAAGAAAAGCAAAGTGAAAAGGTGCAAAGCAAAGTGCCGAAAAAAGATTGCGATGGGTCCTCCCTAAACCCTAAATAATATGCATTTCCAACATTTTCAAAACCCTAATGGGTTAGATATCAAATTGTTCAAAACATAACAAGTAGATATAGTTACATACAAGCATTGTACATATAAGGGCATTCAATAGTTGTATAGAGCCTGATATTGAGAAATTAAAAAATTCAGGATATTGATGAATAAATATTCAACTATTATTTGGATGAATAACCATATTTTTCTATATAGCCGGCCAACAATGGTGTGTACACAATATGACATCAATACAAGTGATCAACTATGGACTAGGTACTTGGTGAGAGGACAGTAATTATCACAAAGAGCCTGAAAATGGCCAAGGCCCTGGAGCATTGAGGCTATTTTCAGTAATCAGTGGCCTTGAGCTAGTTACCAGACATAATGAGCACACTTTACTTTACATCCATAACCTGCTCAGCAAGTGGATGTGAATCAGTTTTCATCCACATAGAGAATGGGTATGGATCACTTTTCATCCACAAACAGAAGGACATGTCAGCTGCTTAGGAGCTGTTGAGATGAGGGTAGAAGGGGAAATATGATTTGTCATAAATCCTTGTAACCTCAGCATAACTGGAATTTCAAATGCTTGTCAATTGACCCACTTCCATCTAGCAGAGCTTTCCATGAATTGATGAGATATCCAAACCTCCTCATTCCACTGATGAGAAGAAGCAAAGAGGCAAACTTGTATACCAATCAAGTGTGATTTAAGAGTACAATTGAGTCCATCAGCTTCAGGGCTATTTAGGACTAGACCTATTGGTACTTGTCAGCTACACTGTCTAAACTCTAAACCCTTCAAAGCTGCAATGCCAAATATCTCACCCAATCCTCAGCCCACAAAAATGTAAGTGTGTAACATAAGATCCAACAAGTTGGAGCTTGACATAATCTGAACAACAAAAGTAGCTTCTGAAGCTCTGCATCCGAAGATCTAAACCCCAGTACATATCTGAAATCCAGATACATTCAAATTTGTGTCAAGGATAAAAATAGGAGAAGTGTTGGGTTCAGTGACACCTACCTGGGCACCTGCTTGTTTGTTTTCAAATGTGATAATGATCCAAACCTCAGAAGTTGTGAATTAATGGGGAGCAATGGAATTACAAGTAGTGAAGGCCTACTTATTAAGGCCACTTTAAAGGCTCCAATCAGCCAATAGCATGCATTTGGCCTTCATACTTAAATAATTTGAAGATGGTCAGCAACTACCAACCTCACACTTGGCAAACATTATTTACACAATGGGTCCTTATTGCCTAGGCTAGGCTACTACACACATAGAGCAGCTACAAATAGGTATTTATCACACCTTATGCATTTGGAAGAATTACAAGGCCTATCCTTAAAAATTGAATGAACTTTTGTACCACACCTTCTACTAACACCCATTTCAATTTGAACTTCACTTCTCATTGCACTAAAGTGTTGGACTCCAAATGTGATGGTAGCTTTTGATAATTGTTAGGATAGCTTTAAATTGGTAAAAAAAAAAAAAAGTCTTAATTCACCAAAAAAAATACATGGGGTGCATATTATTAGCTCATGTCAATATTGGGTTAGAATTTTTTCAAAAAAGAAATCTAATCCCTTAATTTGCTCATACCTATAGTAGTGGTTATTATCATTTGAAAATTCACTAATGTGTATCATGACTACCTACTATGAACCACTGATTCTTTGTTTGTCCTTTCCAGAAACCCATAGGCTCTTTGAAAACCTTACAAAATGCAGAGCCAAAGGCTACATAACAAGATTAAAGAACCTAACCTAAAACTGGTTTGCATAAGGATTGGCCTAGGGTTTCACACTTTACACATGGACCCATAGGACCAAGACAACTAATTTTCACATCCTGTTGCTTCATGGGCCCCCCTTGTATCCTATTTGTCACCTATCATGGTGTGTGAAGCATGCCTAAATAACCAAGTTGGATTATTTGTTGTTACGAAACTGCCATGCAAAATAGTGCCAAAATTTGATCAACTTACTCACAGACAGCCCTCTGGTAGCATCTTGCTAGACGCCTCTGGGTGTGAATCATGTGTAAGCTAAAAGCATTTGAAATTTGTTGTAGAAAAAGCCACACAAATCCTATACATAGACTCCAAAACCCTAGAGTTCAGTTCATGTAGTGTGAAGTGTAAGAGCAGCTTGAGTGAACCAACAACACCCACCAATGCTATAGGTAACCATGGTGGTTAGCTATGGACTACAAAACCGGCTTGAGCAGCCCCATTACTGAAAAAAAAGGGAACCATGGTAGCTGTGAGTTTTTTCCTGGTAATCGGGCTGCTCAAGCTGCGTTATGTGACATAACTGGTGACTTGACGGATGAGATTTCACCCACCTATAACCGATGACTACTCGGACGACTGGGATGAATGCCGTTGTCACTGTTTGCATAACCCCCTGCACCCATCTTGCCAACCCAGTACACATTGGATATGGGTTGTAATCCAAGACCTCTCTATCAATGGGGTGACGCCATGCCACCAATTTCCATGGAGGAATTGGTTACTTACAAACCATCCACATGGTTCTCCCCACCTAGTTGCCACCAAGTGCCTTCATTACTTAGCTACACACATAGTAAGGACTTACATTACCTACCTACTTACCTATGGTACTTATCCACTTACATATGTAGTTACAAAGGTAGGGTGCAATGT
>Ga0209611_10002348_pt1 | contig 33179 bp, 22 predicted proteins | sample S1TSphgellanicum_3_FD_187693 | JGI IMG/M metagenome (GOLD analysis project Ga0209611, IMG submission 187693) | Host-associated microbial communities from peat moss isolated from Minnesota, USA - S1T2_Fc - Sphagnum magellanicum MG (SPAdes) (version 2) | ecosystem: Host-associated > Plants > Peat... | reverse complement strand
GGGCAGGTTTGGTACAATCATAATCTTCCCTTTTGACTCTGTTAATTGTTCTTGTGAACAGGCCTTCTTCGGGCAGAATCTCACATGTGATGAATCACTTCTTCCTCATAATGGGACTCATCCCATTATCAGAGTTGGTGATGCAATAGATATAGAGAAAATTGCCACTGTCACAGAAATTATGTCTTGAGATCATCTCCACGCTTTGCATCACCATCTTGTCCATGCACATCGTGATCAATGCACTACCATTAAACTTCGATCATCGTTTTTGTATGAACATGGCAGGAATTGGAAACTTAGTGTCTGTATGACCCATGGTACCAGTTATGATTGAGTACGATCTCCATGTGCCCTTGCTTACAGCTTGCAAGTATCTAGACCTTCCTCACTGTAGAAGAGTTTACACAGAATGCTCTACTTGTTTTCTGGAGACCTTTTGTATTATTATATTGTCACTTGTGTATATTGGTTTCCAATCATGTATTATGTTTAGTGTGTATATCTTTGTCTCATGAATGGATATAAAACCTGTGAAAATAATTTTATAGTTTCTGTCCATCTTGTTTCAAAGACCTAACTAGCCCGAGATTGTTTGGACTGTCAATTTCAATTAATTTTGTAGGTAAGTAATTTTTGTGGAGGGATGGTGACTTTTTGATATCTAGGTTATATATGCAACTTGTTGCATGATGAGGATTTTGAGAAGAATGATCTCAAATTTTGTTTCATGTTGACAACATCACCCTTAAGGATGTTCTTTCACCAATTGTTGTTTTTTGAAATATCACATATTTCTTCCGAGTTGAGCAGCATTCCAATCATCCTTTAAAACACGGCGAGAGTTTAAATTGAACTTATCTATACACCAAAGAATCCTAGACCCCATTTGAAGCCATTGTTGTTTCTAAATAGTATGAAGCATATGATATGAACATATGACACAACTTTGCAACTTTCTCCAAAAGCTTGAAGTTTTTCTTCTAAGTGCTGCTGGGCAAAAGTATACTCTTTTCAACAGAAACAGTAGTTGTTTACTGGTCCAAGTTCATGGACACACTGTAAGCTTACAGTGGGATGTACACATTTTTGGCCATTCCAGCCCTGTTCTTGTGTCAACTAGACTTTTTAATGTACTACCCATGAAATGGGTCCGGTAGGGCCCATTCCACTCAGGGACATTGTGAGCCTGAGAGAGCAAGTCACCATTCTGCAAGGTTATAATTGGTTCTAACAGGACCTGTTCCAAAGTGTAACTGGTTTTCCTCATCACTGATCCACTTCTCAAGCATATTCTCCACTGTTGGTTCACATTACAAAAGTGGAACCAGCAGATGGTTGCCTGTTCCACATAGGAAAAAACCTGAAAAAAGTGCACGTGTATGTCACCCAAACAGTTTAGTAAGTACAAAACAGTCTTTTTTTTTCAGGAATTTTTTAATATAGCCTAAGTGGTGATCATCCATAGGAAGAATGTCCATCATCCTTAGGAAGATTTAGCCAAATCTGGCTACAAATCAGCTATGAAATACAATTTGTTTAATCAAGCTTCTACATTTATGGCTACACCCTGAAAACCAAATATAGGAGGAATGTGGCAATTTTTACTACTTGTTTCCTCACTTCTGGCAATGGAAACCTTCCAAAATCAATTCATTAGTGAATTTCAGGAATTTGAAACAAAAAAAAGAATCTGGAAATCCTAGAGAACCTTTTGGAATATTTCAGGATCCCCTTCATTAATTATCATTTAATTAACCTTTCAGGAATTTGAAAAAAGGAAAAGAAAAAACCCTGTTCAACACATGTGCATGGAATAGTTAAATAATTTTTTAAGGTTCCATGTCCCCAAAAAAGAATCCTGAAATATTTCAAAAGGTTCTCTAGTATTTTCCTTCTCTACTAATTTATATTATTTGTAGAAATCTTGAAATTTTCAAAAATAAAATAAAATTTCGGAAGCTGCCAAGGTAGGTCCTAGGTACTTGGGTTACTAGTATCCATCCACTCACGTGTGGAACATTCCGACCATCCCCTGCGAAGTTCTGGTAGTAGAAAGAAAGTAGGTCATGGATGTGAACCTTCTGTTCGCAGAATGTGCAGTACCCAAATGTGGTCACAGCCAAGTTGTCAGATTTTGTTCAAAGCACAAATTTCATTTACATTAAAGTTATCTGTAAAGTCACCCTCTCTTTCACCCCCTATCCCCTCTTGCAGTGGTATCCTCAAAGTTTAAAAAATTTATTAAAACTCAGCATTTAATGCACAAGGTTCGAGAGTAATTATAATAGTTGTACAGGTAGGAGCAATGAAAATATATGCAGCTGAAGTGGAGGCGCTCAGGAGAAACGCAAGAGCGGATGAAACTCACTTTACCACCAAAAGTGGTGTAAAAACTAGCTTGAGTCCCTTTTGATGCCTTATTATGCCGAAACCGGCCGTTCTCGCCCCCTAATCGCCTGACTTTTTACGGACAACTTTATTATATTTGAGATATCTGTAAAGTGGCTCTAGCCTATCTGGGAACCTAACCTATATGGCCAGGCTGAGACTAATAGTGGTACTCGAGATTGAGACTGTCACTCTTGAACTACAAAAACACACAAACAAAAATAGGGACCAAACTAGAAAAACCTCCTAAACTCGAAGGCAAACTAGGTTTACCCCCAATCCATGTTTCCCACTTTCGTGTGAAGACCAACCGAGGTAGTCCAAGGAGGTAGGTAGTATAGATCGGTAGGTAATCGAAGAAGGTCGGTAAATGGGCAGGTAGGTAGGTGATAGAAATAGCTTAAGTAGATGGGTAGGTTAGATAAGTAACTGAGACAAGTGGGTAGGTGGGTGACCTAGATGAGTAGGGAAGTTGATAACCCACGTTGCTGGATAAGTTGTCTAGGTAGGTATTGAAGTAGGTAGGAAGCATAGGTGAATATGTCAGTTGGTAGGTTGGTGACATAGGTAGTTGGGTAGGTAGGTGAAATTGCGTGGAATTTTTGGTCAGGCGGCCGTCTTTTACGCTTGTTTGCTTAGCTTTGCTGCTGGTCTTTTACACTTGTTTGCTTAGCGTTGCTACCCCTGAGCTTTGACCTCCTGATTCTGGGAAACAAAACAAATACGCACCTACTGTCTGACTTTGCCCTTTGTTCACCAAGGTTTGTGACAGGACCTACAGCAAATCCTGGCAGGGCCTAAAGATAGACCCTTCTCAGGAAGTAAATGCATCGAGGGTCCCTGGCAATGTGGTTGAAGCCCTTATCCGGCCATTCAACGCTCTCAAACTAAGAATCCAATATTTATGCCCCTCTCCAACATACATATCTATGCATGACTGTTGTTCACATGGGCATCCTCTCACTCCACACCCATGTTGTCACCAACAACCAATGTTTAACCATATATGGTTAATGAGCCCATTTGGATGCACTTTGTCATAATGGAGGTTTGAACTGCAGAAACTCACATGGTTTGATGGAAGAGAGATAACGCAAATGACCAAAGATTGGTGGGAGGCTTGAGGGTTTGAACTTTGAACTGGTGTTGGGTGGTTCTTTACTTTTATGAAGAACCTCTGGTTCCAGTTCTAAAATCTAAATTAGAATTGTCTTAGTTCTGATGTCTCACATAAATGGAACCAGGAATCTAGTTCTTTCAAAAATAAATAAATTTGATTTTGGTTTCCAAATCATACTTGATTTTGGTTCAAGTCGTAGTAACCCAAATTGGAACTGGTGGTTAATTTCAATTTATTTTTAGTTTTAGTCTTTTTTTAAATCTCAGTTCTGATTATGGTTTCACACATAAATAGAATTGAGAATGCAATTCCAAGTTCAATTTCTAAAATGATAAGATATGGTTTACAAATTAGACCTAACTTTATCCCAATCATTACTAATTGGAATCATAATCCATAATTCTTACTTGCAAAAGCAGGTAACCATCAATGTTGTGTGGGTACCTAGATTCGAGTGTTAAAACCGACAATTTTGGGTCTGGGTATCAAGAACTTGATATAAACCTTTACTCATGAACCATTGATCATGGTAGAACTAGGGTAAAATGTCTTGAAACCTTTTTCCTACTTATTTTCTACGGAGGAACCCCCAATGACCTCCTCGGGTTTTAATGTTTTAGATGGGTACTATTAGAGTTTAAGGTTTCTTGCATCATTTTGAATTTAAAATTATTCACATGGATGATCATAGGATCCTAATATTTTAAGCTATAGATCAGAACTTTTATATCAATTTTTGGTTACAAACCTACCTTGCATTATGCACATATGTGATATGTATTTTATTTTATTTTTTTAAAAAAAAATTTTATGAGATGTGTAAAAAAATTAGATGATAAAATCCATGCCAATTTGAATAAATGAAAACTTTTGAAATCATAATCCAAAATCTTAAATGTACTCATAATTGCATCCACTTCAAACAACCTTAAACCATATACCTGATAATCGTCGCGAGTGAGAAAAAATAAATTAAACCATATTTGGAGGTCCTAGAATATTTGTTTAAAATTTTTTTAACATTACCCAAAAGGATAACCGACAATATATAATATATAATACTTAGGACCATACCTTCTTTTTAAAATCAATGCCCGCACAACATTAGTAGCCACCCAACATTGGTTCCAACCATTGTTGGGCACACTAGTCTTTTACTTTGTTATATTCAAGGTTAAATAATAGAGTAAATAGTAAATTCATACCCTACTTGGCTAATATATATTTTTGTTACCTCATTTGTGTGGTAAGTATTTTAGATTTAACATGTTTTTACCCTACCCAACAATCATGTATTTAAAGTCTATCCCTACCCAAGGGAGGGTAATTGCATTTAAGTGGGTAAAAATAGGGTATATGCCAAAAAGAAGACCTTAGGGCCTCGGACACTAATATAAGTTGTCAATGCATTTGGGATGTAAAGGCCTCATTACATTACTATTATTATTATTATTATTATTCTTTGTGATACTTGGTGTGTATCGCAGGGAATAAATACAAGTGAGTTTTTCAAAAATGAAATTCCCACTCTTGCAAGTGTAAATTTTTTGAAGCACTTGTCTTTGGTAAAGGAAAAATTATGCAACCTCCAACTACATTACAAGATTTTGACATAATGTTTATGAGGTTGCCTTACCCTTAGGAAAATGTTTGTTCCAATGGAGGAGGTGCCTTACACAAAATGCTCTACAAACTTCAAAATTGACCCATTGGCTCCCCAATTGATGGCAAAAAAGCTCCACCACTATATCAACCAAGGGCATGTAGCACGTATGTATAGGGAGTAATGATGGAGCCTTACCTTTTTTAAAAACATGTTGAAAATAATAATAAAATCTTAGTAAGAGTGTTACAATTGTGTGGGTTCCATCTCCTTTCTTTGAAAAATGTTAAAGAAAAAATGCATTACTATGATTATTGTAATATAAACATAAAGAATTAGTAGAATTGTATGTGGAGGGTGCTTTACTTTTAGTATAATTTTTGTTTTGACAAAGAATGGCACTTCTTACATAAGGTGCTTCCTTTCCTTCTTGGTGCCAAATTCAAACAAGGCTATCATTCCCAGGATGGCCCCCTTCTGGGCGCTTATCAATCTTGGGTGGGTATCATAAATAATGCGAGAATCAGGTAGGATTCTAGGCATGTTCTCACTTTGAATACCATCCACCAGGACCTTCAGTGATACCATGTTTGAAACCCGCCTCAACCATTTTCATTGGATTGAAAATTGGTGACTTGAAAACTGGTTTTTTTTAAATAATTCTTTTATCCCGTGTCAATGTCAAGGTTTTAATGATTAGCAAGCTTAGGGGTCTAGAATTTAGAGTCTACTGTTTAGGTTGGTGAGTTGGGGTTTAAAAAAATAGGTTTAAGATTTTAAGTTTTGAAAGTGAAGCCAGGTCACGCAGTCATTGTGTGCATGGAGATTTTTCTTCATGTCTCCGTCTTTAACTCCTTCAAGATGAAGAGCTTCACGCCTCTTCACTTTGCACTCTTCATTTTATTTTTGTTGTGTTACAAGTCCATGAGGTTGAACCTTCAAACTTTAAAATAGCCTTTTCTTGTGTTGTTTTGTTTGTGTTTTGAGTTTGTGGAGCACATTTGCACATTGCACATTTTCATCACAAAATTTCCCATTCTATGATTTTGTGGGATAGGAAGTTGTTTATGTTTTAAATCTTTTTGCTAATTTTTTTTTCACTATTGTTGGCAATATGTTGTTCTTCATTGCTACACATCATTGCCACTAATTTTCAACACCTCATTGTTGTGTGTTGTTGTTATTCCTCAAGCTTCAATACTATTAAACCCCAACATCTCAATGTCATTGTTCTTTAGTGATTCGTTACTACACATTACTATCATTTTTCAACAATTCATTATGTGTTATGGTTGTTCTTCAATGCCTCATTGTTGTTAAAGGTGTAAAAATTGTTAGGAATTTTATTATGAGAATTGTTAATATTGATTTTGACTACTAGAAATAGTTTACCAATTTTGATTACAAGAAATAGTTTGCTAATTTTGACAATCAAAAATAGTTGTTGAATATATATTATTGGAAATAATTATCAAAAATGACTACCAAAAATATGTTATTAAAAAAATATATCAAAAATATGGTATTAAAAATTATTATTGGAAATTGTTACCAAAAATTATTACTGAAAATCTTATCTTATTTTTAAAACGGAAAGTTTAGTGATAAACTTTTCACTATTAATTATGATTTCCTAGTTGTAGATAAGATTGAGTATAGTTAGCTTTAGAGTTAGTTTTTAAAACCAACTAATTTTAAGGTAATCATTGTTTTGAAGATGGGATTTCCCCTATTATTTCAAGGTACTTAAATGTAAAGGTTTTTGTGTGTGTAGAGGTAGAGTTGAGTTTTGTTCTTTGATGTGAAACAAATAAAATTTTGTCTATTCTTGAAGTTGTTTTTTTGCATGACTATTTGATTTTTTTATTTTGAAATTGGATTTTCTTCATAAAACTTAAATGTTTGGTGTACTCAAGTTTTGTGGATTTTGTCAGAAGCTTTATGTGTTCATGTAAGGAATTTGGTTGTCTATTTGTATTATCTTTTCCCATTATTTTTTAAGTGATTATTTGTCACATCAAAGTTGCAAAAATGTATTTCATTTTCTGCTCATATTATTTTCACTTCCAAAACTTGAAATATTATCAGGTGCTTCTAACAATCATCTTTATTGTTCTCTAACAACTCATTGCTACATATTGTTGTTATTCCTCAACACATTGTTGCAATGCATTGCTATTATTCAATAGCACCTTTTTGTTATTCATTATTAATGTTCCCTAAAACCTCTTTGTTGTTCACTATTGGAAGTTGCTATTGGACAACAATGCAATGCAAGAAGTGACCTTCTTCAAATACCTTTCTAACTTGTTGCTTTCCATCGCCTTATTGTTGCTTGTTGTTCACTTTTGGTTTTGCTCTTATTCGATTTGGTACTTCCCCCCTTTATTTGTGTAGGTGTGAGAAAAGGAGCTTGAAGTTTCAACCTTTTCAAGTTTAAGCTTCAATTTTCTTTCAAGTTCAAGTTTGTTTTTTTGTTTTTTTTCATGTTTGTTCCATTGTATTTGTGTTTATTTTACTTTGCATCCATTTGTTCTTGAATTTTTTTGTTAAATATGTTTTATATGTTCATCGCTTGTTTGTTGTTTTTTGCGTCCAAGGTTTACTTTTCATTCATTATGCTATTTATTTCATACATTATATTTTGCACATTGCATTTTTTTGTATGATGAAGAGAGGAGAAAAAAATGAATTATTCTACCATTGTAAATGCTTGTATATGTTTTGATTTGATTTTCATAACATAGTTCATTTTAACTTAAACATTAAAAAAATTGTTCTTTTTAGCAAAACACGCACTTGTCTTCAAATGTTTTTGTGAAAAATGATGTAGTAAAGTGAAAATGAAAATTTAATAATAATTGAATATTAAAGTCAAATTTATTTCAATGGCACAACTATGGAAGAAGAAATTGCAAAAGGATAAAAAAATAATCCAAGTCTCCAAATGGAAAATAATAGAGCAAAAAGAAATGCAAAAAAAATATTGCAAATGCATATGTAAAAACTCCATGCTCAAAGGAAAATATGAAAAGGGCATAACACAAAAATGCATTATGTTTGGCCTTCTATTTTGTTAATGATAGGAATGATGTTGAAATGGAAATCTTCAAATCATGAAATGCATCCTTCAAATCTTGTGAATGCACTTAATCCAACCACTAAAATGTATAATTACATATTATAAGACCTATGGAATATTTTTTTTGAAAAAACATGTGGATGCAAATCATGTTCTTATTGCAAAAAGGTTAGAAGAGGAAATTAGTAATCATGTGAGAGGAGATGTGGAAAGATAACTAATGAAGAAAAGGTCTAATGTGAGATGTAACATATTGTTATTATTTTTTTGATGTCAAAGATCCTTTTAAAAAGGATGATGTGCGACAAAAATATTTTTTGCAAGATTTTAACCTCTTGATTGTGAAGAGTCAATTACCTTTATAGTTTGTGAAAAGTGTTTAATTCAAACGTTTGGTTTTACACTTATTTTCTAGAAACAAATTTTCCAAGAAATATTATTTAATTTTGTGAAGAAAACAAAAAATCATGTTTTGACAAAATTGGCCAATTCCATTTCTACAACAAGTTTTGACTTATGGATTTTAAAAGGGGTGCACAATATATATGCTTTTCTTCTTAATTTCTTGGGATTTGATTAACAATCTCAACATGTAAGCATTAGTTTGTTTGAAGCAAGAAAACCTACTAGTCAAGCCTTGGCCAACAATTTGATAAAATTGTTTGACCAATATGGATCAAAAAAAAAAATCATCACTCTTGTCTAATTGAAAGGTTTAAGGTATTTGAATACCATGACAATTATTGTAAAATCTATTTTTGAGGTGCAAAGTTTTAAGATTAGATGAACCTTTTCAAAGAACTTGTTTTTTCTTTAAAACATGCCAATACATTATAATTGAAGAAAAGTTTACAAAAATATTAAATTTGTTTCAATCAAATGTGCACAATTTGATTTGTAAAAATGTATAACTTGGCCTAAAAAAACTAGAAAAGGTAGACATGAATGGATCAAGGTTTATGCAAATTTTAATCTTCATTTAAGAAAATTGCATATTTTAATAAGGACAAGGTTGATTTTAAATATTTTATTACTTGAATTTTTTTGTTTAAATTTTCTTTGAATTGCACCATTTGGAAATACTAACATTGTATGTATAATTTTGATTGCAAGTTTGCAAGAAAAATCATTATGTTCCAAGACATCATGTAATTTAAAAATGTTGTCCTTTGCTACAATAGATGGAACACTATTTGAATTAGTGGGAAAGTGCCACCGTCTTTTTACTTGGCACATTTTTAAAATGTGTGTTTTTTCTTTCTTCTTTTGTGAGTGTTTATGTTTTGAACTAATTTAGTGGCCATCAATTATTTTTTGATGCATTGCAATTTGCCATAACTATGTGCTTAAATTTTAAAGAAGAAATTACAACCCATTAGCCCAAGTCAATTTGATTAATGATAATTTTGAGACTATTCTTGAATTGACTTTGCTTGTTTCCAACATCAAAAGGAAATATGTGATGTTTATGAATCTTTCCTTTTTTTTTCAAAAATATATGAAAAAAATATTCATAATATATTATATTTGATGGTGGACCCTAGGTTTAAAAGCTTTCATTTAATGTTTTTTATTAATCATGAGGAAGGTGTGATTATTGTTGAAGAATACAACCAGAGATCTTTATATTTTATGTTTTTAAAGTGTTATCGTCATTTGCATTCAATTGTAGAATTTGATTCTAATGTGTAAAACAAATAGTTGAAGAAAATTGCAACTTGGATTTTTTAAAACAAATTGTTAGCACAACTAGATTAGCAAAAGAACTTGTCATTAGAAAGTTGTTGATTTTTAAACATTACCCAATGAATCCCAGAAAAATCAAGTGTTTTCTTCAATGATGGGGGAAGCATGAAACCATGTTCCTAAAAATTGGTTTTCTAGCTTGTCAAATCATAGGTGTCGTAAAATCACAAATTGAGATTGAGAGATTTTTTTCTTTAATGGGCACACTTACTAATGTAAGAAGACATCTTACAAATGAACAATCTACAAAAATTTATTTTTATGAACAAAAATTGGCCAAGGGATTTTAGGGTTGATTGGAAATCACTATGCAATTGGGTGGAGGTAATTGAGAAAGATTTAAACTTAAAAGAGAAATTAAAGGAGTTTGAAAGAGTATTTGAAGAAGATGAAGTTTTAGACATATAATATGTTGGAAGAAAAAAAATGTTTACTTTTTTCTCACTCTTTGTTATTTTTACCTTTTCTGGTCATTTTTATAATTTAAAAAAATTGAACTTGAGGCAACCAGTTTGTGAAAACCACCTTTGAAACCCAAGTGGTATGAACTATGAGAGAACCAAACATGAAAAAAAAAATTTCCAAAAGTTTGAAACCCTGCCCAGTTCTCTTGAAAATAAAAACAAATTTGTTTAAAGAATCGAGGCATTCTTTCAAGCTCTTCTAAAAATCGAACCAGCGGTTCTCAGAAAAAACTGAGAAACGTCCAATACTGCAACTCCTTATGTTACACAAAATCAACTGAGAAAGCACCTTATGATTTCCTTTCTTCTTTTCTCAAATGAAGAAAAGAATTCTGCGAGATAATATTTATATATTAAAGTTATCCGTAAAGTCAGGAAAAGATCCCCTGTTTGGTCACATAGGGGATGAGATTTCAAAAAACAGGAAAAAAAAGTAGGTTGGGCTTCAATGGGGGCATGAAACTCAGTTTAGAGGCAAATTTGGTGCTAACCTGAGTTTGCCCTGTCCTTTCTTTTCCTGAACTCCTTCAACCAATCACTGCTGCTATGTAGTTATAAATGTTCTCGAGCCTGGTGCAATTAACCCTGAGTTTCAGTATTTCATACCCTTATTTAATAAAATTTCATGACTTTGCCGAGAACAGCCAGGAGGTGATGAAGCATCAAATGAGGGGTGCAACTCAGACCCAACAGGGCATGACTTTACGGATAACTCTATTAAATATAGCGGAAGTGTTGCTCCAGTGGCATCCCCTATCTTGAGGGTGATAGCCTCTGGCCCAAGGGTGTAGGCCTGAAAATTGAGGGAGTCATTGCGGGCCTTCCCCTGAAGTATGAGAGGCTTTTCTATTTGAATGGCAGAAGGTTTGCATGCATGCGAATGGTGTAAGGTCACTTCACTTCAATTGATGAAAGCATCTTTCTTTCTGTGTGGGAAGGTGCTTTTTAAGTACAAAGGAAAAAAGAAAGAAAAAACCATGGAGTGCTTTGCAGAGTCAGAAAAGAGGCTGAAAGGGACAAATAGTAAATGAGCATTTTGTGTCATCCCAAACAAAGCAATAGGTGGATCCATTGTGGATGGGTATGAGAATGGAAGCACATGTCAGCCATCCCATGACCTACTCCTCAGAAAGATGGATTGGGAGGGGTCCATTGGGGTATAAATTTAGCTTAATCTGGTCTGTTGTGGATGGATGTTAACTCAAGTTGCTTTTAGCCTCGTCAAACAGAAGCAAAAAAGACTTGAAAAACTAAAAGAAAGAAAAGTGCATGAATTTGTGTTTGCTTTCCTGATTGGCTTCTCTTTGTTGGCTTTCATCTACCAACACTTGTTGAATCTTAGGCCCGCTTTACACTAGGAGTTGGGGCCGAAAAAAACTTGGGGCCAACTTTGAGCATTTTTGGCTTGTTGTTTGGCCCCAAGTTACTAATAAATGTTACAACGTTGACGTCAGGATATTACTAAATGCTGGAACATTGGCCCAAGGGTTGCAACTTGGCTTCCAAATTCCATGGTATGCTTTTTCAGCTTTGGGGCCAATAAAAGGCCATAAAGTTCAGCAATATTAGTAACTTGAGGTAGATTGAAAAGAGTTTTTCTATTTCAGCCTTGGCCCCTAGTGTAACAGCCCTTGAGGCTGATTTTAACTTTTGCACCAATAGGAATGCTTGATTTTGGTTGAAAATTGGCCCTGACTCCTAGTATAAAGCAGACCTTATTAGGTACTACCCATTTGACAAACTTGTAGTCACTCTGGACCAAGTAAATCTTGGGCTGTCTAGTGAACCAGTACTCACACAGGTACCTTCACATGCTTGAGTGAGGCCTCTTCAAAGCTATATTCAACTTGGGAATTGTTAAATTTGAACCTGATTTGACATATGTGTCCGATAATAATAATGTTTAGAAGCAACACGCAATTATTAAGAGTTTTTAGTATTTACCATGGTACCAGTGTAAGTGCTGGTTCACCCAAGGGGCAAGAGTGTTTCATGTTTATTTCCATTTTATGGGAAAAAGTGGTGAGCCATGTATTCCTTGGGAATTTTTTTGCATCATAGTGTACAAAGAAAAACAAATTAGAATACTGGGTTGCAAATTTACAGCTTAATGTCACCTTACATATATCACAAAATTGAAAAAAAATGTTGTCAAGAAAACATCTTGCCACTTTTCTAATAAGTTGTCTTGCATTTTGTTAGGCACAAAATTAGAGCGCTAAATAACTTAAACTTGAGTCATTCTTCCTTCTTTGGAGAACATTCAAGATAGTGTTACAAACTGTAATTCCTTGTAGAGCCCAAGGTTGCAAATCCTTCAATTCATATAGTGGATGTCAACATGGCCATCACTAGGAGCAAGATTATTTAAGAACATGTGTTCAAGGATAGAGAGCCAATCAAAAAAAAGTCTGTTGCTAACTAACATGAGTTTTTAATTTTGAACTTTTCAACAAATAAAAAATTTATATATTAAACTTTAACTAAACTTTAAAGTTCTCTTATTGTCCTTGTGGCTAGTGTGTTCACAAACTAATATGTGCTTATATGTATTATTAGGCCTAGGATCAATTCGATTTTCTTGAATCAAGATCCCTGATTCCCAAATTTTTAAGTTTTGAAATTTTTAACCACATGGAGGCATTTTTTCAACAAATTGACAAGTTTTGACCCATTTTATTTTACCATAAACAATAATGCCTTCCGAAATCATCTTCCTTGGTCTATAGCCATCACATCTCTATTGCTTAAAATGAATTCATTTCTCTATGTCCAAATGGACCATAACACTCAAGAAAGCCCAAAAGGAGGGAAATTATTTATATTTTTTTGATAATTTTTTGTTGACAATGCAATGATGTAGACCTAGAGGCTTCATAGTCCCCTTCATTGTTGGGGGATGCTTAAGCATGTAAAGCAATGTGGTAACCTATGCCCATGTTTTGTAATCACATGGGCATCAAATGTTAAATTTGCCAACGTCCCATAAAAAAGATAAAAAGTTGATTTCTTAGGACCCTTTTTAACCAAGATCATTCTAACCCACCTATGCTCTCTTGTGATCATTTTAAGCTTGTTTTTAAATTTCCCAACTACTCCTATCTTTGGCCTTTTCTTCTCAAGGTGCACATAATGAGTTATTCACTATGCATGTGACAATGTTAATAGGCCATTCACTAGGGGTGACAAAAGCCCTTATCACCCCATCACACTTAGGAGAGAATTATTCATTAGTTTGGCATACCAACATTAGTATATAGGCATACTCTTCATTAAAATATCCAACCCATTCCTTGACTATTGTGTTGAGGGCGGGGTTATATAATTCTCACTTCCATTTTTTTGGCAATTTTTGCAACATGCGTGTTGAGATGCACTTCTCATTCTCATCAAATAAATATGAACTCCTTACCACTTCCCATGATTTAAAGGAGTTATGCTCAATGTTCCATACATTCTCTATTATTTGGAGGCCAATTTTTGAAGTTGATTAACCCTCAAAAATTGACATTTCCAACTTGTTTCCTTTCAACTCTTTAAACCACTAGAAGGCAAAATTCAATATGGAGTCTTTTAAAAAGGGGGGTTGAATGCATAACCTCTTTGACATTATCTTCCATGCTTTAACAATTCTCCCCCAATTTTTAGACTTTGTAGTTAAAACATGCTCATCAACAAACATTTGATGTGGATGTGGTAGCCAACCTTTATGTTTTGAAGGTCTTTCTCTTACACTGTTAAATTTTTTTTTTAAAAAAAAACTTCAAGTTATAATGACTAAATTCCATTTTTAAAAATTATTAATTTGTTGAAAAGTGTTGTTAAAGTATCTTCTAAATCAATGAGACTTAGACCACTTAATTCCTTCTTTACACAATAATCTGACCACCAAACCTTGGTTGTAATGTTGTGTTCTCATCTCCTCCACAAAAAATTATGCATTGTAGACCTACATCTTCTTATAACCATAATTAATCCCCCCCCCCCCATATAATGATAAAAAATCTTAGTGTTAACTGTAAGATGGAACTCACCGCAATATTCATTTACCAAGAGGAAGGAACACTATTGATTAGTAAATAATTACTTGGTAGTAATTTACCATTTAGCTATATCGATGTTTCAACTTGGAAACTGAACCTCACCATGTTGATGAAGCTTGCATCCATCCCGAGTTTTTCCATGCTTGTACAAAAGAATGACCATGACACTTTGTCAAACACTTTTGCAAATTTCAACTTTAAAAACATCATGTCTTGTTTAAATCTCTTAGCCCAATCAATAGTCTAATGGGTAAGTAGAACATTATCAAGGATGTACCTTAATGGAAGAAATGCAATTTGATCATTGTCTATAATTTTCATTAAAATGGGTTATAGTTTTAGCTATAAAGTTTTTGGTCAAAAAAATGTAAGAAACATTCAACAATCTGATAGGTCTCCAATTACTTAATTAAATCCTTTCAATTTATTGCCTTAAATAATAATGTGATCAATCTTTTCATCATGCCTAGTGGGAATTTGCCATTGCTAATAGAATAAAAAATCCTTTCAAAATATTCTTCTCCTATTAAACTCCAAAATTGAATGAAGAACTCGATCACCATTCTATCTAAACTTGGTGCTTTCTCCTTTGTCATTAGTTTTGCAACCTTGTGTAGTTTTCTTTTGTAATGGGAACAACCAACACTTTGTTCACCTTTTATGTAAACCTAACAAACAAGGAAAACAAAATACATTATGAGAAAATTGTATTTGTTGTAACTTGACTAATGTAATTATAATGTGTCCAATAAAACTAGATTGTAACTAAAAAGTGTGCAATAGAACTAGATTACAACTCCATAGACAAGTTGCAACGGACATGATTTTTTCATAATGATATTTTCTATTTGTTTCATAACTTTTACAAAGTCTCCTTAGTCATCATATAACTTTGCATAATACATACAATAGGTATATTTTGACTCTTCTTTTGATGAGGTTAGTGAATAGTCTTTTTACCTCAACTTTGTAATTAAAGACTAAGGCATTTTTTTTTCCATTATTACTTTAAAGAATTATTTTGTGCACGCATTACCATGCTACATCCATCTAATCTATGATTTAATGCAAACACCTTCTAATTCAACATCTTCAAGTCCCTTGAGCTGATTTGTTATGTTCCGCATCTCTTATTGCATATTCACACCATGAATATTATGTTGTGCAATTGACCTTGAACTTATTCCAATTCATAGTGTAAGGACTATTTATGAATTCTAAACTTTGTCATTTTTTGCTTACAAAATTATTTAAATAGATGATGACTTGTTATAAATGGGTGCAATCAGAATAAAAGGAACCAAAATAATTGCTGAATCCAATGAAAAATGGTACCTTCACTACTTTGAAAAACCACCATTAGGGTCCAAGCATGGTAAATTAAACCAAAAAGTACATTTTCCTAAAATCCTATTTTAAAATATTACAATTTTTTACATAAACATAAGAAAGTAAAGTGGAAAGTTTTTTATGTTTCATTTTGAAAACATCTATGCTTCCATTGGGTCTATAGTAAGTTGAATATAAAATTTGTAAAACTTTAGTATAATAAAATTAGGTAACAAGTATGTTTATAATTGAGTGGCAAATATTTTTTTCAAACCTACTTTTTTCACCCTACAAACTAAATATATTTAGATGAAAATGTGAAAAAGATGAAAAGCCACAAATACATTTTAAGATCCCATTAATTAAAAAATTAAAAAATATTGTATTTCATATATTTACAACCTACTTAAAGGCTATAAAATAGATTATGAGCTTGCTTGAATTTCCATGAATCTACTCAAACCTACTTTAAACATGTACCTTTATTTAAAATTTTAACATAGTTGAAAAAAATGTTCATATTAATCATTGAACTAAATAATATTTTTAAGTTCAATATATGAAAGCCTACTTGATGGCTACTTTTCATTTATGTCACAAAGAACTTTTGCAATCCACTTTACCATGCTTGGACCCATTAATTTTATTTAATGAATTTTTTGTTCATCTTTTGCAATTGTGTTCGTTAATTGACAAAATTGAAGTCCCATGAATTTGGAATCATCTTATTTTTTTGGAAAAAAATAATTCATATAATAAACACTTGAATAATCCTTTTCAACATAGTTTAAATTTGGATGTGTTTTTTATTGTTAAAACCTTCCCCAATTTTTTTCAAATTTGTTATGAGTTTTAAGATACTTCATATATTAAAGCCACGTGTGTTGAACCATTAAAAAATCCTTTTGAATTTTATGTAGTGATTTTATATTGGGTTTTTATGTTTAGATGCTTTTAATGACTAATATAGTTCAAAATTTGTGATCATGGTTAAAATCAAAGTTGTAAGTTTGATTGTAACATAAATTTTGATGCAAAATTTCATATGTTTATTAGATAATGGGTCATATGTGATTTCAACATTGATATCAAGTTCAAAAAATTACATGAAAAACTATCACAATGGTATTTTAAATCAATACATGAATGCCACATGTCAAATGCAACCTTTTAGAAAAAACTTAATGTTTAACCCAATGAATGTTTTTTTATTGTGATTAGACCTAATTTAACAAAAAAAAACTCCCAATGGGATTTGATACGCAAATGTTTTGAATACATTTAGTTGTTTATTCAAAATACCTAATATTCATCTTTTAATATGTTTTGATGGAGATTAGGTCACACATCTTTATTTCACAAGTGATCAAACGATGGTTTGAACAAATGGGTGAAAACACACTACAAGGGGGCCATTTTGGGCATTTTCACAACATGTATGTAAAGTATATTTCTGCAAAACATATTGCATTTAATTTTGGGTTTCATTTTTGGTGTTTGGGCTTTATATTTTGATTTTCAAAAAGTTAATGATATCTAATATTATTTGAAAAAAAAGAAATACATTTTAAAAGCTTAAATTCAAGGAATAATAAATATATTTATGGTATATATATTAAATAATGTATGTTTTTGTTTTTGGATTGCATTAGGTTTGGGTTTGAATTTGTCAGCCAAAAAATGTTTGAAATGAAAATTTTAAAAATGAACCACCTCACATATATTATCATCTTCCATTTGAAAATGATAGTTTGTCAAAATGTTAATTTACAGCATACTTATGGTCATCACCCCCCAAAACACCCATTTGTGATATGATAATTATCAAATTCTTCACATGGTTCACAAACTTATTCTAATCATATGGAATCACAATGTTTAATATATATTACAAATTTGATAAAGACTAAAAATAATTTCAATCATTTTTTGAGTATATTTGCATTTTTTAGTACATAATGACATACAATTTTTTTGCCAGAAATATATTTTGGAATCGTACAATATAAGTTGGAAAAAAAATTCTTTGCGATTGAATTCTTTGTGTTATAATCTACCATATTATGCAAAAAATTTGGAAAAATATGCTTCAATATTACCATGGTTGAAGTTCAAACATGGACACACTTGGAAAACAGTATAATGTGACAACATTTTGGCCCCCCCCTAATGTGCTTTCACCCAAATGGCATCCCCCTTTATTATGTATATGGGGCTTTTCAACATTGGTCCACATTTGAGGCAATCGAGATGTATACTAGTATGTCAAGTTTCATCATCGTTCTTTTAGTTCCTTACTTTTGATTGTCTTAGGATTATTTAAGACCTTCAATTGTCCTTACATGTTTTTCAATATTCAAAATGACTTTAAAATTGCCCCAAATTATTTTTTATAATTAGAGATCATCCTCCCACATAATGAAGATTTGTTCACATTTGTTTCTATCATATTAAAACCTCCTACCATTACCCATTTATAATTGGCAAGTAGGGTTAACTTCAAACATTTTTTAAATGCAAATCTTTTTTTCACTTCATTAGGTGTGTGGCTTACCAAAGGTGTCCATCTCTTATAAGTAGAATGTATATACCACTTCGCCTACCCCTTACTCTTTTCCATTATTAGAGTAACTCAAGGTGGCCTTTGCCATTTAACATTGCGCAAGATGTTGGATGTTTACTCTTAGAGTCTCTCAACTGTAAACCCCCTTAGTTTATGAATATTGCATTTACTCTTGGCATGATGCCATTAAAATAGTTCCTTAACTTGGAAGCCTCCTTGTCAAGGTTAAGACCCTAAACAATACATGATAGCAAGTTTAGTTGCACAATGCATCATTCTTATTTTGGGTTGATTTGGTGGTACAAGCCTTTCCTTATGTTCTTTTATTATTATTGTTAAAGCCCACATGTCATAAAAGGATTGATAATGATAGACTTCCTTGTTAATGAGGGATACCTAAGGTTTATTCCTTTTGGTTGTTACTTTCATAGATTTGATGTTGTTTTCTTTGTTTGAGGAGAAATGAGGATGGGTGTTTGTTCATGCAACCTACCACCTTTTAATATCTTTTCAATTTTTAGACCCATATTATATCTCCTCCCATTCAAGTCCTTTTGTTAATTGATTGGATAAGTGGCATTTGGTGTTGCTATCTAGTTACTTATTGGTGAAAAGTTTGATGATTGGGATTGTCGAATATCCACAAAGGTATATTCTTCTTCCTCATATTTTTGTTTTTTTGCTACATCTTTTTGTTGGTCTTCTTGTTGACCCACCACTTGATCTTTAAACATTGTGTTGACTAGTTGAAGTTGAGGTTCTAATTATGTCTTTTATTTTCCATTACCTTTAGTTGGGTGCATTTTGAACCTTGAAATTCTTTTTATTGTTGAATCCTCACCTACATGGTTGATGGTTGTGCACAAGAGATTAGTGGCATCAATTATATGTCCTTCATGTTCATAAGGGGTTTACCTCCATTAGGAATTGAATTGTTTCCTTGGTTGTACTTAAGGAGTTAAGTTGTATGGTTCTTTCCATTATCCATCCCTTTAAGGCCCTTGTTTGCATCCATTTCCACAACTCTCCTTTTTACCCCTCCTAACTTCTTGGAAGACTAGACCATAGCAATTGGTTGAGAGGCTTGTGAGTTGCATTTGACAATTTTTACTAATTTTTCAACAACTTGGGATGGTTGAAATGTGATTGGGTCTTCACCTAAGGCAAAAGTTAGGTGCCCAACTTCAATTGTAGGTTGCAAGGTGAATTGGGGAGTTGACATTGTCTATAAACATCCTCATTAATCTTTTTTTGTGCATCTTTCACAATATCTTTAAACACTTTAGTCATTTCTTAATCTTCTTATTGGAGTTGGGCTTCAAAAGAATTGTGATATTCCTTTCTAGGGCATATAAATTTATTTTGAACTCCAACTTGCTTAACAATCCATGCTTGGGGCCTCCTACCTTCTTAATTCTTTAAATGTATAATGTAAAACCTTTCTTATTAATGTATGGGTTAGTTTGTTAATGTAGTGGATGCAAGAAATGCAAATGGCAATGCCCATGATCCCCTATTCTCTTAGTTGTTTTCCTTCATGTTTCATCAATAATGACTCTAGACATTTTCCTTACCTATATATGTTCATATCTTTGTATTAGATGCTTCAAGTTGACACAAAAATTACAATGGATTGGAAATTACTTTTAGTTTATATTCACTTTAGCCATATAGACATCAAGTCCCTTTATGTCAACCTAAGTGATCCATCCTTGCTCAAGGTCTATGGCAATGCAAAACCTTGGACCATTTCTTATTTGATTAATTGCATCAAATTTCAAAATCGTGCTAATTTGCAACACAATCATGATTACAAAAATTCTAACCTTTAATGATAACATTTGGAGGGATATCCACATTGATGTTCTCAAACTTGAAGGATGGTTTGGGTTGAATATAAAAGCCTAGTTTTGATATATTGCCATCCCTTAGTGAGTTTTATCTAGTGACAACATTAGCAATTGTTGGTAATTAGTAAACTACACCTAGTGGTTAGATAAAGAAAACTTCTTCTAGCATCCATCATGAATTAGATCTCACCTCCTAGGACCAAAAAGTTCAATCAAGAGATCCAATTCGTTATGTGATAGTTGATAATCTTACTTTTAATGAAACTTGTTATAACTATGTACACTTAGTGGTAGGTGATTTTAGTGTGAACCATCATCAAGTCTAATCATTCCATTGAAATGCATTGACAATCTTGTAGAAGACCTTTGCAATTCTTGCTCAAACCTTCATGAAGCTTTTCCGTAATGCTATCTTGAATGGATTCCTATAACCTTTTGCAACTCGGGCATTCAAAATGTTGATTGTGTTTATGGAGTCAACCATTTACACATCCTCATCCATGGTTCACTTATTTGAGAAAGATCACTAATGTTGGGGGCGAAAAAACCACACATTCATTTTGAAGCACTTGTTTATACATAAAAGCCTCCATGAAGAAAACTAACTAAACCTAAAAACTAGCCAAAATGAACTTTAGTTCGAAAAAGATTCCTAGCAATTATTAAAAGATTAAAAGTTAAATTAAAAAATAAAAATATTGAACTTAGAACCCTAAATTGATGGTTAGTTATCACAACTAGATTGAAATAACATATTGAATTAGATAAGCAACATAGAATTAAACATCATTCAATTCTTAGCTTAACACCTACCCTCTCTAATATGGTCTTCGTGTGAGGATTAGATTGATTCTAATCAATCTCTCAACCACAAACAAAGCAAAGTAGAGATTTAATCTCCCTCAACTCCCCACATGATTATTTTTTCATATGTGTTACTATCAACCCTTCTATTGACATTGACAACTACACTTTTGGCCATGCCAATATGCTTTAGATCTTAAACATTGTCTTTTAAACAAAAATTTAAACAAGTCTTCTAATTTTACATGTAAAAACTTTGTTGGAAAACAAATATATAAGTAGTTGTCATTGGTCAATAAGTGCCCAAATGCTATCCAAAACAAATATGGACTAATTTAATTTTCTGACCACACATATCCAACAGATCTCAAAAAAAATACAAATATCTATTCCAACTGATACCTCCCCCCTTAACCTTTAAAAATACAATGCACCAAGGCAGTTAGTTAAATGCTCCAATATGACCTTGATCCTACATATATTTGTATGACCCATTAGTTCACCATTAATGTGCAATACTTGTACCTATTGAAGTTCATATCCTTAAAAGAGGGATAGATCCATAGGCCAAATTAAAGAATCTTTTTATGTAGCAATCATCCATAGGAACTTGGAAGGTGTAGAAAAAGGGACCATTGTTCCTAGGTAGATTTAGCCAAATTTGGCTATAAGTCAGATACGAAGCACAAATTTGTAGTCATCCTTCTATATTTCCAGTAAATTACTGGATTTAAATATAGCATTTTGACAATTTTTTTCTTCCCATGCTTCTTGCAATTGAAACCCCATTTTCAAAAAAGTTATTTAAATTTCACCTTTTTGCAAGATTTTGCCAATAAGAAAAAGGCTCAGGCCAATGTATTGTGTATTGTATACAGTAAACAAGTGCAATGGGTTTACATGCAACACCATGTTTAATGTTGCAAAAGACAAGGTGCCAGGTTGAACAAAGTTTGATTCAAATTTTTGTAACGTATCCAATTTTATGATCAAACTTTCTACTTGAAATTGAGTTTGAACAAAAAGTCATATTATTTATGGTTTATGGGTCTTTGAGTGGAAGTAATAGGGGTTCCAAAATAATAATGGACAACATTTTACTGCTTAGTGCATCTTTCCATTAGGGGGCTGGTATGAATTTTTTTGTCATACCCTTTATACCATTACATTTTTCATCTCACGGAGCTCATAATCATCTCATGACTCTGAATTGACCAAATGCACTAGTTGCGACTCACCATAAGGTGACATTTTGTCACTTTAAAAGAAATTTGAAATCTATGTCTAACTAAAAGGTTCCTAGAAAGTAGCTGGACTGTCAATCTATTAGCATTCATTAATTATAAATATTTAGCCCATTGCAGTGATGCAATAGAAAGCAACTGTTGTAACAGGGCTCATGCCAATGGCTTTCCACAGGCTGCTACGATCACAACTACAGTCTTGTGCTTGCAGGTTTCCTTCCCTTTTCTTCTCTGATATGCTTCTTGAGACTGGTGGGGGCTCTGAAACATAACTTGTTGTTCCTTTGCCCCTTTGTGACGGCCTGTGGGTCTTTGTGCTTCTGCCAAGGACTTGGGTCCTTCCTCTCTCTCTCTCTCTCTCTTTGTTTTGGCTTTCCCCCTTTGTTGGGTGCATTGTTTAATAAAGTTTGCCAGGGTTTCATCATTACATTGTGTATGTAAGTGCGATAACTGTAGCCCAATGGAAAGAGACCCTTATTCATCTTCCTGAAATGACTTTTCCAACTCTCAGCTTTCCCATTGACTAGATGGTGTAAATGCGTAGATTTGTCTATAGTCCGTAGTCTAGAAGGTTTACATCATCAGTCTTGTCACTGCTAGAAATCCGTCACGAGCAGTTTCCATGTCCAGCCCACTTAAAATGGTTAGACGCTAAACTTTTCGCCCCCAAACAACCACTGTCCAAGTGTTGGTGCAATGCCCTGTGTAGAAGTGTGTGATTCTGTTGTAGGATTTGACTACTATTAGCTGAGTTTTAGCTTCAATAAAGCATTGCATTGACTCTACTCAGTTCCCATAGTAGAAAATCCTGCTGAGCAGCAGTCAGATCATATTTATCATCATTTAAAACCCAACAAATTCTCTCTTGAGTGAGGATTGGTAAATCATAATGATTGGTAGAGGTGCTTTGCTGTTAGTAGTTCCCACCTATTTGCAGTCCCTAAGCTGGTGGGGACTCTCTAATGACAGAAAATTAGCTAAAGGAAATTTAACAGGTTTTTTGATGGCTTGAAAGGGCAATCTAAAGGTTATCATCTAGAATCATGATATTTTGTGTCAATGGGTATACCCCCCCCCTCTCTCATGTTGATGCCATGCTTTTGAGTTTTGACCTACACCATTGTGGTAAGGGGTTTAACTACCTATGCATCCAATTTTCAATTTGATAGGTACTACTACCTAAAGTTTTTTTATTATCCGTCAAATAATAATAAAATAAATTAAAACAACGAGTGTGTCACACTATGGCCTTGCCATTTACATTAAAAAGTATCTTAAGGCAAAAGAAGAATTATGGAAACTCAAATATTTGACCATGCAAGAATATAATCTTCAAAAAAATCCTCTAAAAGAAACCAAAATCCTTCAAGATATTATAACTCTATAACTAATCTCAAGTATCAACACAAGCCAAAATTATCACCTTTCAAAAATCCTCATATAAAAATAGACTAATTATTACCTAGGGGCCAAAATCCCTTAAGCTACTATACTCTATATAGTGAATCTAAACACAATATCCTTGCCTTGGTAGGCAAGGCCAATAAAAATATATTGTCATTATTGTCAAACAAGCAGTCAGTGAGACTACTGAAACCATAACAGTGCAATCAACAAGGATTACTAAAAAAGCACCAAAAGGATGTTTCTCAGCCCCTCAGCGGCCAGCCAGAGTTGGCTTTAAAAGTCAACAAGGGAGGGTGAAAAGTCATCTATCCATCCATCAAGCTTGAGAGACAGAGGGATTGCTGCTTTTGAAAAATTCAATAAGGAAAATTAGAATTGTTGAAATAGTGTTTCAATTTCACAAGTTGGATATTTCAATGAAATCATTTCATTTTTCTTTTCAGTACACACTAGTGTGTGTTGAATTTTTAAAAATAAAATTATATATATATATTGGGCTATTTTTTAGCCAACTCATGCTATCCCTTTTGTTCTTTTAAAATAATAGAAATATGAACCCAAATGGAGGGCTATAATCTTTATAGAGTGAAGAAAGAGCCACTTTCCCCAATCACACTTATTAATTGACAAAATATGTTTATTGACTAAAACATATCAATAGAAAGAAGTGTATTTGTTCCCAAAAAAAAAAAATTCGACCAAAATAATTGGGGAAAATTTTGTGTTTTTAGTGTAAATTTGACTAAATTTGCTATTTTTTTGGGAAAATCTCGCCGAATTTTTTTATGTCAAAAATTTGAAAATAAACCCTGATCGGGAAACTTTTGGTTTTCTGGTGTTAACTTGACTAATTTTGCTATTTTTTAGCAGAAATTCGCCAAATTTTTATATCACAGAATTGAAAAGAAAAAGACAAAACCTGACCTGGAATGTTTTCTTTTTTTAGTATAAATTCGACTGATTTTTCTACTTTGTCGGAAATTTTCGTCAAGGTCGAAAAAGAAAACCTCTGATATTCGAAAGTCTCTTTTTCCTCCCTTTTTTAATTTGCTTTTCCTTCTTTTCTGTATTTTCTTTCTCTTTTTCTTTCCGATATCTAACTCGAGGTCTAACCCAGGGCGAAAGTGAAGTGCACGAGACACGACACAACGGCGACCTTCTTTCCCACTCGGGACGCGCTTCCCCGCCCTGCGCGTTTTTCTCTTCCGCTCTGCTTGTTGTGGGAGCGAGCTGCAAGCGAGAGCTTGAATCTTGCTCGGGAAAATTCCCGGTATCGTAAGCCGTGTCAGGCGTCGCCCTTATACTTGCAGAGCAGGCTGGAATTCGCAAGAAAGCGGAGGAGGTTTCTTCTGTTTGCGTTCAGGAGGTGATGGATGATACACAGGACGCGAATTAAAACCCTCACGAGCTTGCGTTGAGGTTCTGGCGCGCGTGTTTAGCTCTTTGAAGAGAATTTGCATCTGTTCTCTTTGAATTTCCTTCGGGAGAATTTTTCTCGTTTTTTTTCCTTCTTGTTCTTGTTCTCGTTCTTCTTCTTGTGTGGCTACGTGCGGTCTGGCGCCATGAATGATCTATTGTCGGAGACTTCGTCGGCCAGGAAGGCGGGAAGTCCCTATGATGACGATTTGGAGACGGGGCCTAGTGTGCAGATGACAAGCGTGGGAGGAGATAAAGACTTGACGCGGTTCTTTGCCGATATTGAGAAGATCAAGACGCAGATGGAGAGCATCAGAGAATTGCTCGCGAAGCTCCAAGAAGCGAATGAGGAGAGCAAGGGTATACACCGGGCGCAGGCGATGAAAGCTCTGCGGGACCGCATGGATGCCGATATTGCGCAAGTGACGAAGATTGCGCGGACAATCAAAGGCGAGCTTGAACAGCTTGACAATGGCAACGTCGCAAGCCGGCGTGTGAAAGGATCTGAGGAGGGAACGCCGACGGACCGCACTCGCACCACTATTACAAACAATCAGCGGAAGAAGCTGAAGGATCTGATGGGAGAATTCCAAGCACTGCGAGAAAGGATGATGGGAGAGTACAAGGAAACCATTGAGCGCAGGTTTGCCATCACCAGAACTCCCTCGTTTTTGCTGTGGACGAAATTAATTTGCACCAATTCCAATTGTGCCATGGATTCCCTCCTTTCGTCTCCCATGCAAAATTCTCCCTCATTATGGCCGTCTCCATGTCCCTGAACTTCCGTTGCAAGCCTCTGATGATTGTGGAGATTACCTGAATGTCAATTCCTCTCCCCGAGCCTCATTCGGTTGACCTCCAGGCCAGTTTGATCGGCTCTCCACATCTTGAAGATGTTCAGAAAGAGAAAATTCCTCGGAACAAGGTTCAATCAGGGTTTGAAAGTGGTAGGTAAGGGCAATGGACCAAAATCAGGTTCCTGCTTGAGGCGGCAGCTGAGGGCAGCGTTGAATTCTGGTCACGCCCCCATCCGAGGGCGGCACCAAATTCTCGTAAGGCCTCATCCAAGGGTCTTACCATGCGTAATGACCTGCACATGCACGGGAAAAAACTGCGGGCCCTTGGGAAATGTGGAAGAGATGATCTTCCGTGACTGGAGGGATTCTCTTAGGGATTTAGGGCGCCCTCTCATACACCAGGAAATCTCTGATAGGTCATTACGTGGTAGGTAATCTGGGGGCCTTACCAGAATAAGGCACCTGCTTCAGGCCAAGGGCAGCGCTGAGTTCTGGTAACACCCCCGTCCAAGGGCCCTACCGTGCATAATGACCTGTCACGCACACTAAGAAAAAAAACGATGGGCCCTTACAAAATGTGTAAGAGCCCACCCAGAAACGTATGATGACCTCCCATGTCAGGAGGGAATGTTATGGATTTTAGGCACCCTCCCAACCCACTGGAAAATCTCTGACAGGCCATTACATGTAGCTGGATCTTGTGTGCACATCATGACCCAGAATTGTTCATGAAAATGCTCTTTTAGATTACGGAATTTTCTCTACAACACACTCTCTTGGGTCTATTTGAAGCAATTGCATAGAAATGCTTGCCTGAGTAGTTTGACAGCCAGATTCATTAAGTAGTGCATCCATTGTGTCATGTCACAGGTACTATACAGTCACTGGTAAACAAGCAGATGAGGAGACGATAGACCACATAATTGAGACTGGAGAGAGTGAGACGTTCTTGCAAAAGGCTATCCAGGAACAAGGGCGTGGGCAGATCATTGAAACAATCAGAGAGATTCAGGAAAGGCATGACTCAGTTAAGGAAATTGAGAAGAGTTTGCTAGAGCTTCACCAGATCTTCATGGACATGGCAGTGCTGGTTGAGGCCCAGGGTGAGCAATTGAACAATATTGAAGCACAGGTCAACAGTGCTGCTAATTACGTTGAAAGAGGGACCACTCAACTGACGATTGCCAAAAGACATCAAAGAAATGCTCGCAAATGGACATTGTGTGCCATCATCTTGCTTATCATCCTCATTCTCGTCATTGTCTTGCCTATCCTGAAAAGTACTGGTGTAATCTAAGAACATTCACTCTGGACTCTGTGAGTTATGTATCCAACCCTTTCCACTGCTTTGGAGATCATCTTCTGTACCAAGAAGATTAGGATTTTTCTTGCATAAAGAGCCACAGTCAACTATGAGTTCTCTGTCATCTTCTTCTTAGGACTCCTGTCTGTTAATCTCAGCATTTGTTCCAGTTTGTACTAGGGACTGCTCAATCGTGATTGCAAAAAGTATAGGCATTTCCAGTATCTGTAATAAGACTAGTCAAATATTAGCCTGCAAGGTTACATGCATTGCCTCTTTCTTACTGATCCCTATGTGCAACTGAGGTGTTGCCTCAATGTATAAATTCAAAGAATGCATAAAGATTTGGTGAAATATCAAATTCCATGTACACTTGTGCTTTTTCTTTCTGTGGGTCTTCTGAATGTCTATCTCTTTTCTTATGCAAGACTTGGTGCATGAGTAAGATGCTTGTTCATTCAATGCTGTGGTTTTTGGGCACAGACAATAAGAGCATCAAAGTAATTACTGTGAGAAGCTTCTGGATGTCGGATGCCAAAGGTAACTTAATTGTTTTAGGCAATGAGTTTCAGTCACTACTGTTTTTCAAACCCAACAAGGCAGTTTAATCACATCATGTGAATCATGGTTTCTCTGCAAACATCTCACAAAATGTCAATGCACAGTATTGTCTGTCCATGTGCCATGCGGGGATTTTCTGCAACCAACACAACCTTGCCAGTACTGCTCCCCCACCATGTCCAGGGCAATCAGAGAAAGAGGTGTGACCACAAATGAACCCCACACCAAACGCACGGCTACTTTCAGGAAATTCTTAAACTGTTGTTATGCAGGTGTTATGGAGAATGATGATGAATTGCTAAAGGTTTCGATATTACTAGCAGTTTTAGCCATTTCTGCAAAAAGCAGAAAACATTGGTTGCAATCAAACTGCCAGCTTCTCAGCACGAAAAAGGCTTTTTATTTGAGGACAACATAAATCAACACTTTATGTAAATGTGATTGTCTCCATATTGCAGAGCAGGACTCCCAACTCCTTTGACATGACACAGTTAGGGACAACACTGTAGAGTGGAAAGCAGTAAAACCTGTAGTGCGGGTTGGCAGCTTCTCCAACAATTTCCCTAGTTGTGTATAGTGCCACCTACGTGCGTGGGGGCAGAGATATGGTGGACATGTGTAGATTGCACCTAAGCATGGCTCACGTCATCCATCATCTCTATAGTGGAGAAAGTGACTCCTTTATTCCAGAGAATTAGGGAGAACACTAGTCACGGCCTAATGGGTACCTTGTTTATGGATCTTGTGAAGTGATGATGGGCACGGATAATTGGTGGATGGACAGCTGCAATTTTCATCTATCCTGTAACAGCATGAATAAAGGCCAGGAGGATTATCCATTCAGTGGAAGAACACACCAAGATCTTCAAAATTTATGTTTCCTTCTTGTAAGTTGTAACCAGTGTCAGGGGTGTTACCCTACATTCTTGTCAGATTCGACATAAATTAAGTCAAAAATGAGATGTTGAAATATTTGAGAAATTCCAAAGAATAAGTTGTTGAAATTGTAAACAGATTTCCAAATCATATTAGAGAAATCCTAAAATTCACAGTCTCTTCACCCTGTCTTTGGGCCTCCTTTCACCCCCTAACCCCTCTTTCCATGCTATCCCTCTTTCAGTGCTATCCGTAAAGTAAGGAATTTTTATTAAAACTCGGTACGAAGTGGTGAAATTCAGCATTTAACGCGCTAGGTCGAGAGGAATCATAATAGCTGTACATGTAAGAGCAGCGAAATATATGTAGGAGCGGTGGAGGCGCTCAGGTTTAAAAAGAGAGGGAATAGGTATTTTTGGTAAGGAAGACAGGGTGAAACTCAGAAAACCATCAAATGGTTTTCTGAGTTTCACCTCCCCTTCAACGCTAATATTCTTTTTTGAAGGTTCTTTTTGAGTCTCACCCTGTTTATGACCAAACTCTGGTTACTGGTGCTGTCTTATCCTGACTTTACAGATAACTCTATTGTCTATTAATTTTGTGAAAGTTCACTGTATTATTCCACACTTGTTCTTTTAGGGTTGACTTAAAATAGGATACACGTATCTCCTTTCGCCTTTTCATAGCTGTAACTTAAAATTTTATCACAATTTAATATTGATTGTGTTGTCTGTACTATGCAAAGGGCCAGGTAAGGTTCTAACTGGTTTGACCGGGGCATAACTAATCTAAAGGGCCAGAGTGAACCAGCCCCCATGATTGCACCAGCCCGTTGTTCTGTCTTCAGGATGGGCTGGATGATTCATCTTTTTCTTATTCGTCTTTTTACCTTAGGTTAACCAATATTCTTCTAGTCATTTCTTCTTGGCTAAATTTCTATTTTTTAGGACAATTTATATATCTTACTGGTTAAATTTATATTTTTTCTTAACTAAACTTATATCTCTTAGCTAAACCTATACTTATTCTTGGTTAAATTTGTATCTCTTGACTAAACTTATATTTTTTTCTGGCTAAACTTTTATTTCTTGGCAAAATCTATATATTTTATTGGTTAAATTTCTACCTAATTCCTACTCCAAAAATAAACTAAAAATTAAATATATTTTTTGATAATGTCACTTTAATTATTAGCAAAACATCTGCGTATTGGCAAAACCTACTTACCCACATGTCATCATACCTACCTATGCACTTGCAAATTGTGGACTTTGATTGCAAAAATTATAATGTAAAATGTGGGTAGTGCAAAGAAGTTGTAACATATATTTGTAGCTTGATTCAAACTCATGATGGTCTAATAAGCCATTAACCCCAAATGTGGGTATTGCAATTGTGGGAATTTTTTTAGTGGCGGTCCTCTACCTCCATTTTGGACCATTTAATACAAGATGTACTTAATTTAATTAAGGAATGGGTTTGATAAATTTATAGTTAAAAATACATCAAACATTTATGGATATTTGCACAATTTTTAATAATAATCAAAATCAATCCTAGATTGGATTTTGGGGGGAAATTTGGCCAAATCTTCATATATAAATACTTGCAACAAGATTCATTTTATCTCTTTTGAAGATGAATGAAAAAGGTCTCAAATTGGGCCCTCAAATTGAAATGACCACACTAAAGGTAAGAGAATAAATTTTTATTCCATCATTTAATTTTTTTATTTTCATTGTGTTTCAATTTTAATTCATCATTCATTCCTAAAATGTTATTTTGTATGGCATTTGTATATGTTTATATGTTTATTAATTTTTATGACATTTACCATTAAGAAAAATTAAGTTTCTATATAAATATTTTGGGGTAATTAGTTTAGAACTCTAAGGCTAATGTTTCCATTCATTATAATTTTAGTTGATTAACTTTAAAATTCAAAACATAGTTGCTATAAATCTTTTTTGTATTCCATTTGTAACTATTTGTATAATCATTAAGTTGATAGCATTTACCATTAAGGTTTAACTTTAAAGTTTAATGAAATGTGGGTTGATTTATTTCAGTTGTGTTTTCAAATCAAAATACAATTATTTTGAATGTGACATCATCCTTTAACATCAACAATATGATTTTTTTCATAATCATTTTCTTATGTTTTTTCATTGTTTTGTTCCTAATTTAAGGAAATCAATCTCCTTGGATAGTTTTAATGCGGTCATCGAATTTCATTAAGATTGTGCCATGTTTGATATATGGATTTTAAATTTTGGCCTCCCATAGATAATGTGGATTTAGGGTCATATTGATAATATTGCATTTTGCCACTAACATATAATGTGCATCCTTAATTGTCATGCAAGTATTACATTTCCGTTTCCCATATACAATGTGGATTAAGGTGATAATGTGGGAATTGCACTTTGCCCCCACATATAGTGTGCATCCATAAATTGTCGTGCAAGTATTGCATTTCCCTCTCCCATATATAATGTGAATTACGGTCATAATTAGTGTTGGGTGAATATCTTGAAAATCCGAATATCCTAGCTAGATATCGCTCAAAATATCACTTTTGAAATCCTTTGGATATCAAAATTTTGATATCCAAACTAATATCCTTATATCTGGATATCAAAATAATGATATATGGTCATATAATATCTAGACATAATTTTATTTTTTTAAAATGATATCTGTGGCAGATATTAAATCCATGCCTGGATATGGATATGAAAAGGATTTAAGTTTAGAATGTAGGTTGTTAAGGGGATTAAAACAAAATTGTGGGCGCCAGTGTAGGTTGTTACAAAAAGAAAAAAAAGTTGTGGGCACTGATGTAGGCCATTACAAAGGAAAAAAATGTTGTGGGCATTGCCATTAGACCTAAAAAAAAACAAGAACCCTAAATCTAGAATAAAATGGGGTTTGAACTTAGTTCAAGCCAAGCCCCACTTTTTCCTTTCTCTCGTTTTTTGCTCTCTACTCTCCTTTGCATTGCTACTCTCCTCTTCGCGTTAATTAATTTTTCTTTTTACTTTGTTGTTTTCTTCTTCAAATGTTTTTCTATTTTAGGTACAAGGTTCTTTGTGTTGTTTTTATTGGTGTGTTATTCATTGAAGAATCTTATATTACCCCCTTGCATTCCTTCTTGCAAGAATTAGGGGTGGTTCGGAATCGAAAATTGAAAACTTGTATTTTTTCAATAAGAAAAAATTCCCTTTGATTATTTCCATTACTATTTTTTTAATCCGTTATCTTTTGTTCTTTTGTTTTTTTTGTTTTATTTTTTTTGGCTTTTGGTTTGTGGTGTAGGGCTTGTTATAAATTGTTTTGGAGACAAACATAAACCCTTGTATTTTTGACAATTTTATTTTTGCTTACTTATTTTGAAATATTTTCTTTTTGCTTACTTATAATGTTTTGCAATCTTATATCTTTGCTTGTTTTGTAGTTTTTTTTTTTGCTTGCTTGTAAATGTTTTGCATCATATTTAATTGTGCATAAGAGCATTATCATCACATCACACAACAAAACCTTGTATTTGTTTCTTTAGTTTCTCCACCATTTGTCTTTGTAAAACAATTGGGAAAGATGAAAAGGTCAAATAATCAAACAATACAAACTAAAGAATATATAATATGCATAAATGATGAAACTGAAATTAATCAAATAAGGGAAGAAAGTGAAAACCCAAGTCTACAAACTAAAATAAGTAGAGTGACAAGAAAATTTGATGAAAAGAAAATTAAACAAAATTTACAACAATTGCAAACTCAAAGAAAAAAATGGCATCTTGATATAGAAATGCACTTTGTTGGTCTTTTTATTGTGTTAATGATAACTCAAAAGTAAACTTGGATGTTCCTCAAATGATATGTTGTTTATTGTGTCATTTTCAACCTATTGTTTATATGAATTCAAGAAAACGGTTAAGGAAAGGTCTAGTAACATATTATAAAACAAGTGGCATAACATGTCTGCAGAAACATCTTGATGTAAATCATTCAATAATTTATAAAAGGTCGCCCAAAAAAAAAAATGAAGGGAAAAAAAATGTAGGGAAACAATTTGCAAAGAAAAGGTCTCTTATTTCCAATTTTTTCATATTTGAATTTTTTTGCTTCAAAAGACCCCTTCAAAAGGATGATGTGGAACAAAAGATGTTTGTGGAAAATCTTGCACATTTAATAGTGAAAACTCATTTGCCTTTGCAATTTGTGGAAAGTGTGTGGTTAAAACGTTTAGTGTTATAATTATGTCATTGTGTGCAATTCCCTTTTCAAAAATGATTTTCAAACACTATTTTGCCTAAAATGGTGGAAAAAACTAAGGAAACATATGTTTTTATTTTACTAAATGATTATAGTTGTGCTACTGCCAATTTTGATTTGTGGATGCCCCAAGAATGCACATGATGTGTTTATCTTAATCATAATTTTTTTGGGTACTTTAAAACCAAAACATGTTACTCTTAGTTTGTTTGAAGCCATTGAAACTATAGGACAAGCATTGGCTAAAAATCTTATTGAACTTTTAGTTGCATATGGTTTGAAAAATAAGATCATAACATATGT
>Ga0209611_10002346_pt1 | contig 33180 bp, 15 predicted proteins | sample S1TSphgellanicum_3_FD_187693 | JGI IMG/M metagenome (GOLD analysis project Ga0209611, IMG submission 187693) | Host-associated microbial communities from peat moss isolated from Minnesota, USA - S1T2_Fc - Sphagnum magellanicum MG (SPAdes) (version 2) | ecosystem: Host-associated > Plants > Peat... | reverse complement strand
TTGGTTAATTTTTTCTTGTTATAAAATAGTCTTGTAAAGGTTTTGTATTATTTTCATTTTTATTTTACTATCATTTGTTTCAAGAAAATCCAAGGTTGGTAGGTTATATATGTGGAATTTTTACATTGATTGATGATTGCAAGTTTAATCTTTTATGTTGTTTTCTCGTTAGAATTATTTGAAAATTTTATAATGAAATGAGGGTGTTTTATTGCATGTAAGTGCTCTTGATTTTGGATTTGTTTGAAATATGTGCAATTTGTTTTTCTAATTGTTTGAAAGATAATTTTTTGTTAAGTTAACACATGTCAAACAAATAGATTGATTCGATAGTTATTTTTATTATGTTATGTTTTTGTCATGCATGATTTAAGTGTTGTTTTTTTTTATGTGTTATAGCCATAATCTTGAATTTTATCACTAAATGGTAAAATGTTTTTATCATAATCGTACATTTCATGTGTATGTTGTTTGTGTAGCAAAGTTTTTATATGTTTTTTTCAGATTTTGATCATTTCAAGGTGGAACCTAATTATTTTGTGTTTCTTTTGGTTCATGTTGAGATCTTGACATTGTTTTCAAAGTTTATGTTTGGTCAAATTTGCATAACTAAAATAATCTTTTTTGTTTTTGTTTAGTACAAAGTTTTTAAAATTTTATAATTAAATTCTAAGACTACTCACAACTTGATTATTTTCATCAAAGTTGCATATTTCAAGGTTGAATATCCAAAATAGATTCTTGTGTTTACAACAAATCATTTTTTTTGGTCTTTTTTTCAAAGTATGATAGTGTTTTCAACTTTCATTCTTTTTATTACATTTTGCAAGTATTTTTGTCTATTTAAGTTTTGAATAATTTGTTTTGTCTTTTTGTTTTTCATTTTGTTTGTTTTATGCATGCTAATGGAACTAGTTTTCAATTCTAGAAAGGTTGTCATTGTCATGACCCCAATAACAAGGTTGACCCTTGGCAATGTTGAGTCTATCATATATGGATGCCCAATGAAGGATGTTTAGTGGATTGTTTGAAGGTTAGGATTCAAATCAATATGGTTGTATGACTTATGGGGAGTGGATATAAATATATCCATTGTGACCTAATTGATGATCATGGGTATATGATGATTATTTTAAAGTGTTGGTGCAAACTTTGTGAGTACTTTTCCTTTGTGCTTGAATGTTGGTGCATATTTTAGAATCATGAATTTTGGTGTTATGTCCAAGAATCAATTTCATAGAAAAATTTGGATATTTGTGTTGAAGGTTGGGTCCAAAATAACCATTAAAAACATTGATTATGAAGTCACTCATTTTGTATTTTCTAATGGTGATGATAGTATGGATTCTTAAGCACTTGCATTCTCCCTTAAATTGTAATTGCAATACGTGTAACTGGTCAAGGTTTACAATAATGGCAAACCAACAACAATGCACTTATCAAAAATATTGGTACCATTGTTTATGGTGGACAACAATTGTTAACAATCTATTCTCTATTTTCATATGCTTGTGCTTGAAGTGCAAACCATAAAGAAGTTGGTTGAAGTACAAAGCAAGAAGATAGAAAGGAAAAAAATTTATGTCATTTTTTAAGTAAGATTTTGTAGATACTTATGGTAGAAATTTTGCAAATGATGAATCTAGTTTGGTTTTTTTTGTTTTGAAACAATTTGTTTTGTAGATTTTGCAAATAAGGAATGATCTATGAATGTAGGTTCTTGATTTCAAACTTAAATAAGACTATTGTTGAGTTGTTTTGCAACCATGTTATTTATGTTTTATTACAATTGTATCTTTTAGGTCTAGTTTGATATGTAGATTTTAAAGATACATAATGAAACATCATGGTGATTCAAATCTTGTAAATAAAATATATAATCTCCTCTTTTCAATTTTGAAACAATTTTGTTTGAAAAACATGATAATGATGCAAATTTTGTAGATAATAGACATGGTCTAGTTTTTTTAGTTTTGACATGGTTTTGTTTCAATAATTTGATTATGTAAAAGAGTGTGTTATGTTAAGTATATATATTTTTTGGTTTTTTTTCAATTTTTTGACATTTTTTGCCAACATGATTGTTTTGTGTTTTTGGGTTTTCCATTTAGATTTTGACATTGTTTACAAATGGTTTTGTTTGATGTTGGGTTTAGATGACATAATGATTGATTTTGTTTTGTCAAGGTTTCTACCTGAAGTTTTTGTAAAATTTGTTGATTTTTTTTAATATTATCATTGGTTCAAGTTTCATTATGGTTTTTAAAAATATGTATAGTCTTTGCAAATGGTGTATTTAAATGAAATTGTTGTTGGATGGTTATGTAGGTGTACAATAACATATGATGGTGATTTAGATTGTATGCATGATGGATGGGTTCAACCATGCTTTGTGAACCATCCATCTTTTCATGTGCTTTCTCTGTTGTCTATGGATATATTTTGACAACATTTCCAAACTTGATTGTTTAGGTGACATTTTTACAACTTTTTTTTGTTTGTATAAGTTTGTGTAATTTTTTGGTTTTTCTAGAAACACTTGAAGTTTTGTAGATGTTTAGTTCATACAAAAACAATATTACATGACTTTGTAATGCATATAAAATATTACTATGTTATTTTGTTTTGATATATGTGTGTGTGCATGTTTTTATAATTGATTATTTCGTGGTCATGGTTTATTATAAGTTGTAGGACTATTTTGCTAGTTTTTTTTTGTTGAATGGATTTTGTTTTTGCAAATTTTTTGTTACAAATTCTAGGTCATTCATATTGGGTTGGATTCCATTTTCTACAAGAATTTTGTGGCAAATATTGAATGGTAATCATCAAATGATGAATTTTTGGTGGATAACAAATTGTTGAATTTGGGCATAAAGGGCTTTTATTTGGGATGGGTTTGAATTGATGGTTTTTTCCAAGTTTTGATTATAAATTAGTCATAATTTGCCTATAATTCGTTATGTTTTGGTAATTTTTTATTAATATTTTTGGTGTGTATATTTTTGGTTTTGCTTTTATATTTTACATTGTCACATTAATCTAGCCTTGTGTTTATTCTTTTCTTTTATTTGTAAAAATATTATGAAAACAAAGATGTATTAATGACATGGATAAAATGTGATTTACACCTTCGTACAAATCTTACAATTTGTATTAAGACATTTATGTTTGTGTAAGTCCATTCACAAATGTTTGAGTGAAATCTTTGTAAATAAAGAGAGGAATAAATTTTGTCTACCAAAGGGATTTTAACGACACAAAAAATAAAATAGGAAAATCAATACAAAAGGTCAAAGTGGCCAAACAAGGTTTTTTAAGTTCTAGAAGTCTCAAACAAAGATCCTTACAACCTAAGTTCAACAAGCTTTTCTACTAAATCTATTGAGTAGGCTATGAGAAACACTCACAAACTTTGAATGAAAAAAAACAACCTAGAGGCCCATTTTGCCTTGTTTACTAAAGTTCCTCCTTTATCCTTTCTACTCACTTAGAATTACAATGATAAATCACAAGAATTCAAACAACCATTTGATAAAGCTTTGCTAAAAGGGCAACAACTTGTATAAGAAAATGTCCCTTCATCCCCTATGTCTACAAGCTAGCGACACAAATCTACCAACTATGTTGAAAAAAATCTAATGGGGTGCACCCACATTAATAGGAGCCACAAGATGTCATGTAAACATGTTCTGGAAACATGCGATATTATTTGGAATCAATTTAACGAGGATAGAGTGTTCAAAAGCATTCATTAAACACCGTAAGGACCCATATTATTAGCAAGATTCTTCAAACATGACATATTTTAGAGGAGGTTTTTTAAACAAATATTTACATATTAATATATTACAACATCTTGTTAAACTAAAATTGAATTTGTTCACTTTTAAATTGAAATATTCCTAGAATATTTTTGGAATATTTGAATATAAGTAGTCACTTAAATGGGTGGGTGTGGCTCATGTCAACAGGGAGGCACCCAATGCTAATGTCATGGAAATTTTGAAATCTTATCCTTGGAAGAAAATGACGTTGTCCACCTTGCAATGCCATAAAAAAAAACTTGGAAGTAGCAATGTTAACCAATAAATTGGTTGGTGCCCTCTACCGATCTCCCAAAGTTTCCACAAGGGAACATTGACCTATAACTACTATTATTGACTAAATTAAAAAAAAATTAAAGTTTCAAAAATTGAAAAAAATTGTTGATTAACATCATCTTCCTTCTATTTGGGATTACATCCTTATAATTCTTGTCAAATAACTAATCCAAATGTAAGAAAATCATGAATTCCTTTTGTAATTATTAGCACCTACACTTCTTTATTACCTCTTAAACTACAACAAATACATTTTAAAGAGGTTTTCTGGAAAATATGGTAGGCGTTATAAAGGGAACTATTTTTGCAAGAACTAGTACCACTTTTTGATGATTTAAATAGCTTGAAAAAAAATTGTACCTCACTAAAATGAGATTCCATTTTGGCTTTAAAAGGGTTCAAAAGACTAATAGTAGTGGAATTGTTGGGTTCTCCCTCATTGGATTATAGGAAGGTGAATCATGTAGGTAAATTAACCTTAAAGTTAGGGAACATGATTTGGTAAGCATGGGTGTATAATTATTAGAAATGTTCATATGCATAATAGGGCTCTGTCAACTCCTAAAAATGGTTTGTGATTTTTTTTTTGAGTACTAAAACCCAAACTTGTTCATGTTGCTTAGGTCAAATCTTCTTCTTTTTTAACAATAAAATCTTTGAAAATCACATCATTTCTTTATCCAACAAAGTGTGATGAAAGCATGTTCAGTTGTGTGTGCTAGATTTATTATTAAAACCTTATGTTTTAGATGCCAAAGACTATTGTGCAAAATTAACACTTTTTCAAAGGTAAGGCAAATGTCTTTATCTACATCGACCTTCAATTTATCAAGGTCGATAATGCAACATTTGAACTCATCATCAAACTTCACCTTCACCTTGGTAATGTGTTGATCTATAGTTTGTATTGCAAACTTGGATTCTTGAAGTTTTCTTTTAGTGTCTACCATCTTGGTTTTGGCAATTGTATTGAAGGTGATGGTCCTTTTATGGACCTCAAACTCCTTGGTGAATTATGTTTCTAATTGATAATTGGTTTGCCACATCACTTGCATTTATTCTTAAAATTTATTGGCTTAGTTTTTTGACTTCTTTAAAACCTTGGATTGTTCTTTAACCTCTATCTTAAGTTGAACAATTTTACCTTCATAAAATGTCACATAAGTGGCAATATGATGATTTTTTGTTTCTAGTTGCAACTATAGGTTGTTGCTATGAAAAGAATCAACTTTTGTTTGTAACTTTTGCTAATTTTCGAGCACTTGTTGCTAGACTTTTATAAATCCACCTACAATCTACTAGCCTACTTTTCAACAACTTGCCAAGCTTCAACAACTAGTTCCTAATTGTTTAATAGTGAATCATAATGATTGACTATTTTTCTTACAATCCTACTATGATGGTGAATTTGGTTTGAATAATAAACCAATCCCCCAATGTTAAATAAGAGAGGATTTGGTAGACACTTATCATTTGGGGTTTCTACTAAAGAGACTAGATGTTTTGGAAATTTAAACATTGAAAAAGTAGTAGGCAAAACAAAATAAGCATTTGTTGAAATGCCTATCATTAAGGGAATTCTTTTAGTAGTAACTCTAGGAAGGACCCCAAATTCTTCATGAGGGTTTAGTGAATGTAAACCTATAAACAAATTGACTTGTAAGGAAGTGGCAAGTCAATTAATATAAGGAATGCCAAACTTGAATTAGGCAACCTCATTTTGGTAGGGCATGGAAGTTGAATATGTTGTTTTTCATGTTTTAGACTAAAAGGATCCTTAGTTGATTTATTGGGAAAAATTAGTTGTAATTAATCTAACAAACATATCAAGTACCTCCTTCAAGTTCTATAAATTTGAGTTGGAATGTTTACATACAAGTGGTGAAAAAGGGTCATTGCTAGGATCAAAATCATCAATAGGATTGGGCTCCTTGTTGAAGTTGTTGAACATTAAAAAACCCTCTATTTCCAAACCCTCTTCCTCATAATATTAATTGCTTTCGAAAGCTTCTTCCTTGATTTCATGCTTAGAAATTACTACATTTCGAATAATCTTTTTCCCAAGTTGAAAGTTTGGGACATTTCTTGTCAATATTTTAACTACCAATTTTGTTTGAAACCTCCATTTTCAAGTCGATAATGGTTCCCATATTGTTTAATGGGTCTTCAATAATTAGAAATTTGACATTGAAATATCATGTCAACTATTTGAATATGTCTTGACTTAATTCTTTTGAACAACCTATTGTGGATTTTCTTCAAAACATTTACAAGATCATGCAAAAGAATAAAAGACTAGTTAATTGACTTGCCCTTTAACACCTAGCAAATCTACCTTCCCATGTGCATTTTTTTGATATTTACAACATAAAATTATTGTGCCCATTTGATATCTTTAATGTCCACCCAACTCTTCCAAATTTTCATTTTTTTAACAATAATGGTGCTACCAATCTCTTATTATCTTATTTTCTTTTCCTTGTTTGTTATCTATAAGTCTTTTTTAGCTCACTCAAAGCTCCACTCATTTTTTTCGTATGATTGAAGGTGTTCTATCAATATGTTTTCGTATGTATTCCTATACAATCTTTCAACATCTTTTCAAGAGTTCATCCTTTCTTTTTCAAAAGCTCACAATGTTCTATAGTTAACAAGAATGCAAAAAAATGTTGAATAATATGAATAAGAAAAAAATCTTCCTTATTTATCTCACTCCAAGTAATCATTTCAAGGACGTAGCAATGCTTATGTGTAATTCAAACACAATGATCTTTGGATACCAAAACAATGTCTTTGGATATTGTGTTCATTAATGATTATGCCTTCTTGTGGCGCTCCATCATTTTGTAAACATGTGCATGGAGTACCATTATTTTCCCATATCCACCTTTCATAAAAATACTTCCATTGAGAAGTAATTGGCCATCATAATTGTGGCTAAAATACCATCAACACTCTATATGGATTTTTTTTCAATATTCTTGATACATTGCTCGATTTGCTTCAATAATATTTTCTTGATCCTAACAAAATTTTAGTAGCAAGTTTCTTTCAATAGCTTAGTTATCAAGTCCTTTAGATTTGCAAAAAATGTTTTTTAAGGTATTGTCTTTTAGTTTCCATCTATTTTACTACTCTAACTAGTTGAAAGGGTGTATGGCCAATATTCACTTTGAATGTTGTTCAATAGGCATACAAAATAATATGCAAATGTTCAATGTTCATGTTAGTCATTTTTTCATTAACCAACTTTGTCATCAAAGCTCCAAGGATTAATTTGTTATTTCGTTATAATTGTCCATTGCCTTGTGGATAGTAGGTGGTGGAGTTAGTGTGTCAAAAAACCAAATGAATAATTAGAATTTGGATGACTTCATTGATGAAACTAAACTGCCTAGTCATTTAGCAATGTGAAAAGCCACCCAAATTTAATGAATATAAAATCATAATTGAATTTTGTTGCAATTGTTATCATGTTGGTCTTTAAAGTTTTTGCTTTGATCCATTTGGTAGCATACTCAATAACTACCAAGATGTATTTGTTTTTCATATCCTTCTTGACAAGCTTAATGAAAGGTTTTGTAGGGAGCATATTATATACCAATTTGACTACACTTGATGTAAAGAGATTTCTAGTTTTTTGATAAGCATCACAACTTTGACAATAACTTTGAGTTTCTTTGTAAAGAGAAAGCCACCAATATTTCGCATCCAAATTTTTCAATAGCTAATGCCTATTGAAAAATCTCCTCCTCCCATTCCCTTATGAATTTCTTATAATATTTCTTGAATCTACTCTAGTTGTAAACATCTTTTCAAAAATTTATCATGCCCCATTGGGAGAATTGTCCTTTTATTAAGGTAAAGGGTAAGGCCTTTAAAACCAAGTTATTCTAATGTTTAGTAATAAAGTGTGTAAGAAATTTTCCAAAATACAAGTAATCATGCACCCGTGCAACTAAATTGGCAACAAAGTAAAAAAATGTCATGTTAGTGGTTTAGTCTAACACTCTCATGTCTTCAGTAAAGTTTAGTAATCAAGAAAGAACGTCAGCTACCAAATGAGATCACCCATGTTTGTAAATTATTGAAAATTTGTATTCCAAAATCAACAGTAATTAACAAACCATTCATCCTAAGAGTTGTGGCTTGTGAATCAAATAGACCAATGCCATGTGATCCACATAAAAAACAAATTTTTTGCCCACAAAATAATGTCAAAATTTGTGTAGAAAGTATACCATCACCAATGCTTCTAATTCAATAGCGATGGAATTTCATTCAACATTATTCAAAAGTCTGCAGAATGATTGGTTAATCACATTTATCGGCATGATATTCTAAACCAACATTGTTCCCATGCAAGATTGGAGACTTTGGTATGCCCATGAAATTTTAAATCCCAATGAATTGCAATCATGATTGGTGCATGCACGTATTGAACCTTAATTATTTCCCAAGCTTTATGGCATTCAATAGTCCACTCAAAGGCTTTAGATTTGCATGTTAATTTTGTGATTGGTGCCATGATAAACTCAAAAATCTTGATGAAACATTAATATAATTGTTTCATCCTATTGGATACTTTGATGTCTTTAAGATTTCTTGATGGTGGCATTTCCATTAAATCTTATTTCATAACAATGTTATAGTTGGGATTCATTTGGTATCTAACCTAATGAACTAGGGGAATTGAAATATCCAGCTCAATTTAGTGTTGAGCAATATGAAATGGGATCCCCTTGGGATCCTAATAGTTCCATGAAAACACTTATATTCCCTTCAAAATTGTTTAACATTTTATAGCTAATACATGTTGAATCCAATTTATTGTTGATTTTGACAATTTATGGGGTTTTTAACATCCTTATATTCAAATTTTGAACTCATTCATCATTAAGTATTGTCCATTGGGATATTTGTAAATCTTGTATTTGAATTTTCTTTAAAGTTGCATTTATTAAAGTGGATATTTAGGTATGTTGAAACTATTCTTTGAGCTCAATAATACCCAAAAGAAAATAATTAGGTGTAGAATCTAAGGGCAAACTTATTGTTCCAACAAAGAACAAATATGGTTTTGCAACAAACAAAATGTTTTCCTCTTCATCAATAACTCCATTGATGAAATCATATATAGCATAACAACATTTTGGGTTTCCTTGTGGTTTTATTCAATTTGTCAATGACAACAATGGTTATGATTATGCCATTACTTTCAATAATAATGAAATTGGTCCCCCAATCATGGGAAACTTTGATATCTTTCAACCAAGGTTTGCTTAACAACATGGCATAACTCGATAATAACATTTGTAACATTATTCTTCATGATTATAAAAATAACTACATAAGGAATTCCACGGATGTGAATCTTTAGGTTACTAAGTAATCCCAAAAGTTTAACCATTATTTAGTCTACCATTTTGAGGTTGTATGGCATGTCGGTTTGAGATTTGGGAACCTTAACATTTTCCTTAATTGCTTCATAATGATGTTAACCTTAGAACCTCATCTACTATAACAATTTCTATGAGGTTTTCTTGTATTTGAACTTGTATGATTGCCATGTGAGGTTCCATAGCTATTAAAACTCTTGTGGCATTAACTACATGAAATTCAAAAATTTGTATGGGAGAAAATTTAGAAAGAACACATTTTTTTAGGTCTTGAGCAACATTGAAAAGCTTCCTAAAGTAAAAATGAACTTGTTATCCAAAAACTAACAATTTATTAAATTAACATGGCATGTTTAATTATAATTTAGGTAGTGATTAGTTCACTATTTTATGAACTATTGAAATTATATACTAGGTTGTGATTTTATTGAAGTTGAATATAAAAGGATTGTGTTTTAGATTGACATAGGTTCAAATAAAAATTGAAGTTGCTTTTCTTCAACCCAATATTCAATAATTGATTTGGTCTTTAAGGGCTCCTTATCCTTGAATGCCATGTTTTTAGGGACCTTGCTTTCATTATCGATTGCCAATACTATGTTTACCAAAGCTTCACCTTGATTTGCTTTAATGTTTCCTACCAAATTAACTTTTTGTCCTTGAACATTGCTTAAGTTGTTACCTTCTGTGGACAATCCTAGATCTTATGTTTGGTTTGTCACAAATGTAATGTCAATGGGTTAGAAAAAATTCTAGCTTACCACAATTTCAATTTCATCCTTTGAGGTTTGATTGGCATTTTATTGTACTGAAACTTCATTTATCAAAGGTGATTTCTTCTCCTTTGGTTTGTTGTTTGGAATGTCTATATTCCAATGGCATTTTTCTTCAAATGCCTTGGTTTCTTATAATGTCCACATACCACATTAATATTCCTACTTTTTGTAGGTTGGTCAACTTTTTGTGGGGTTGGTGGCTCCATCAATTTTTGGTAATTATGTGCATCTTCAATGCTTTCTTCACAAATGATAGTTATTTCCTTGTCTTGTAGAAGTTGGGTATCTTGCTTCATTCTATGTTAGCAACTTGAAGGTAACAATCTTGTTCAAAAGGTCATCAATAGACTATTATCTTTTTAAAGTTGCTTTAAGTTGAAGACAATTTGTTCATTTTAGAATTCATTCATAATATATTACAACCTTTTTATCAACTTTTTACTTGATGACACGAATCACCATGTATGTTTTTTCTTTTGTATGAACCTTTTGGTACCATTTGCAAAAAACAACTTACAATTTATCAAAGGCACAATTTGCATGACTCTACATAAATTTTCTACCCATTTTGAAATTGTGTTGTGAAAAGTAAATCATAATAGGTTGAAGATGTTTGCATTACTTTATTTGCCATTTGTGGTAATCACCTTTTTGAATATTCAAATTTGCGCTTCTAGCTTAAGTCCAAATACATATATTGAATATGCATTTTTTTATCATGGAGGTGCTAATAGAGTTGGTGCTGAAACTATTACCGAAGTTGGAAACAGATACCAAGGAGGGTGTTAGGGAAATCCTCCTCCGAAGGGTCCATTAAGTCCGCTTAATGGCCCTCACCTTGGGGGTCCATTTGGTGGCCCACCACTAGGGGGCCCATTTGGTGGTGTAGCCCCAAATTGACTACTTAATGTTCTACTAGGGGTTGCCAAACTCCGTTTAATACCCCTCCATGTGGCTTTTGATATACCACCTCCTCCCCTTGGAGGACCACCATTGCATCTTGCAAGGCCACTTCCTTTGCCATTGGGAAGCCTACCTTTTCCCCATGGAAGGCCACTTTCACTTTTCAATTAAGACACCATTGAAAATGTATTTAGTACTTGTCACATGGGTCCCATACTTTTTGAAGGCCAATAGTGATATGGTGCTCCTCTAAAGTAGGGGACAAATCCAACAAATGGAAAACCACTAGAGGTATTGATAATTACCAAAATTGAAAAAATTCATTTTATTGAAACATATGCAATTTCAATGACTAACCAATTATCAAAAACATCTTTGATTACTAAAGTTGTGGGTGGTTCTAGGTTCTATTATGAAAGTAGCTACCATAATACTTAATATAATCATGGTTGGAATTTTTATTGAAATAGTTATGTTTTGGGTTTGAAGTGGTATTCTAAACACAAATGGTTGGGAAATTAATAGAAATAAACATGAAGCCATAGCCATGTGAATCTAACCACAATCATTATCACAAAAACACGTTTTTAAATTGGATTTTCATGTTAAAAGGGAGACAAGTTATTGCATGAGCCTAAAGCTTGAACCTAGAGCTTGGAGTAGGAACTTGGGATAATAAAATGCCTTTTCCCTAATACACGTGCAAATAAAACCCAAAAAGTTAACCACAAAATGAAATTATAAAAATAAACTTAAAAGCAAACATGAGGATGAATATAAACATTCATTTTCATTATGGATGAATGTTTTATTTTATCATTGAGTTCTTATTGATGAAAGTTTTTTTTCCCCTTAATTTTAATTAACTAGAACACAATTTAATTATACATTATATAACATTTGTTGAATAATATAATATAAATTCCATTATAAATGTATTTGATGACTATGGTTTAAAGTTCCATTTTTTTCAATATGTTTTAAATATATTACTATTATCATGCTAACATCCATCCCATGGCCATTATTTTTTTAAAAAAAAACATAAAGTTCTTTTCTCTTTTTTTCGGGGGCAAACTAACCTAGTGCCATTGACAACATTGTGTTTTTTTCTTCTCCAAAGGTGCCACAACTTCCTTCAAACAGATTTATAAATGTCATGGATGACAATGGGGAATTTGTTTTTCATTCTTTTTCAAAGGTGCCACAATTTTCATCAAATCTAAGTAGTGTTGTTGATAATGAGGGGTTTTGAATGTTTTAAATATTTAAAAACTACCTATTGTCATTTATGACAATGAATTTTTGAAATAAATTAAAATTCAATTTTAAGCACCTTAATTAGCTTTTTCAAACAACCTACGATCATAAATGACAATGGGGCTGTTTTTAATTTTTTATTTTCAAAGCACCCTAATTTTTCACAAAGTACATATATAATGTTGTTGACAACAATGGGGAAGGGGGGTAACACTCATCCCATGACAATATTGTTTTAATTGCTTTACATTGTTGACAAAAATGATTTTTTAAACAAATTTTTATAAATTATTTTGGTCCCATCATCATAATTTCCCCCATAGTCACATTATCCAGCATTATTAAATGACATTTAGGTTTGAAATATTAATACTTGGACAACAAATGAAGATGGATATAAATAATTTTCAATCATGAAATTCATCCATCCAATTATTTATTTATTTAATCCAAATCATAATGAAATTCATCCATATGAAATAATTCATCTATTGACACATTCATCCATTTAGGTGGATTAAAATCACATTAAGCTTTAAGCTATAAGCTCAAAGCTTCAAACTCAAGTTTTACACTCATGCACAAGCCATTTTCACTAAAAGGTACCCAAAATGATAAGCATTAGAAATACCATCCTATTAATATAGACAAGTTGATTTGGACCCATTGTTGTGATTAGAGTGGTGTCACAAATAATGAACTATACATGAAGTTTCTAGAAGTTTTTAAAAGTTTCCAAAAAGATCCTTGAAGAATATGCTTGGAAGTTTATAGGATTTTCCAAAAAGATCCATATGAAGGATATTCTCAAGAGTTTCTAAAAGATGTAGGATTAGCAAAACTTATTTTTAAAAATTCTATAAAAAAATTGATAGAAAATTTTAAAAGATGTAATTTTTAAAAAAATGGTTGGCTGAAGTTTCTAGAAAATGTGGTTGGTAGAAGTTTCTAAAATGTTATTTAATATAAACTTATTGAAGGTTTAGTTGATAGAACTTTTCCATAAAATTGATGATCTTCTAAAAGGTTTCTTTGGATAATAAAAAAAAGTCTAGAAGGCACCACTTTTCAATATTGCTAACACAAGTTATGGCCTTTAATTTGTACACCTAATTCATTTATGCCTAACTTGCATCATGTTTTATTCGAGCAATAAAACCATTTAGTTATTGTTCATGTTGCCAAGTTTTTTTTATTTGTTAAATCTTTTAATTTTTTTCCAAGTTATGTATTTGTTTTATTCTTAATAGATGGTTTTTTTATTAAAAAAAAGATTATTTCATTGGTCATTTTGACTAATAGATAATGGACCATTTGATTGGTTGGATTTCTATTTAAATTTAAATAATTTTTTTGGATTATTATTTAAATTATATTTTTAAAGTAGGTAGATAGTAAATAGGTTTAAGTGGGTGGCAAACACATCCTTGGGTGGTACCACTAAAAACATCACACCCCAAAATTTAGTGACTTACCCAACTTCAAAACAACATAAAATTCATTTAAAAAAAGATTTTAATTTCAAATTTGATATCAAAAGATTATCGAACTCATATAGAGTGTGAAATTTCAATTTGATTTCCAAAGAAAATAATTTAATATTCCAAATGAATGGTTAAGGAAAAAGTTATAGGAAAATAACACTTAGGGTTCTTTTGTTTATGAACATAAAAGGAACATGTTTTTTTATTTTTTTAATACTTTTAATTTATAGGTAGGCCTTAAATATTCTTCTTTTCATTTCTTTAACATATAGTGGATGAAATAGCCATAAAGTTTTGAACAATTTTCAAAGGTTAGGACTAGGAGGTCTTGAAAAGCCATTACATTCATGTTCATAAATTTGTATTAATTTTCATTTTTTTGTTTCAATCAACAATTTGGGCCATACCCTAGTTGTTTTACTACGAAATGTGGGTGTAGTTCATTAGTCCCCGTTCACTAGACTAATGAATTCATTACATCCCCACTAGGTCTTGTACTTTGGGACCAGTGAATTCATTTAAAATCCAATGAAAAGGTAAAAGCAAATTACAGTGGACATTTTTGGAAGTCATAGTGACAGTTTTTTTGGGTGAGTCAATATTGTTGCATTGTATTCAAATCTATTTGAGAAACTTGGCAAAAATGAAATGAAAAATTGAAACTTACATTTTAATCTTTCAAACCCCCAAAATATTACCTAAAGGATAAATTTTCAATCAAAAGTGGACTTTACAAAAGATGGAACATCCAATGTCACATTCCAAACTACCTTAGAAAAATTATCATTATAGATTTTTTTCTTCAAGTGGAGTTGGAAACTAAACCTACAACTTTTTACCACCACACATTGAAGTACCATAACACTTAAGATGAAAAAATAAAGCAAGAAAAATTCTTTCAAAATTCTTAAGATTTAAAATGAAAACTTCAAATTCATAAAATCCATTTCAATATCTAAATTGATTTTTTTAAGACCCATATTTTTAAAGGTTTTTTTAAAATGTTTAAACTAGGTGGTATGAACTTGGAAATGGAAAAAAATGTGAACTTCAACATCATTTAAATGGATTTTTTGAAAAATCTTGGATTTGGACTTTTAAAATGGACTTTCAACTACCCATTTTGGTCTAATGTAGTGCACTTTTACCTGAAATGATTTAGCACATGGGGATACCTTTTGTTGTAGTGTAGTGACTATAGTTGATAAACCAAAAATAAAATTACGATGGTGCAACTTGACACTTAATGATAAAAGGTCAAAAATTTCAAGAACATAGGTTAAGAACATTCCAAAAATATGAACATGACATCAATATGCATCCAAGTTCACTATGTGTTTCATTAGATTTTGAATGAGATTGAACACATTTACCATGGTGAAAGTGGCCAACCCTTTAATAAATAGGGACCAGTAACTACATATAAATGAATTCATTAATAACTAATTAAATTCACCAAGAGTTAATCAAATTCATTATTAGTTAATTATAAACCTAGGCTAAACACTTCAAAACCTTCACTGGTCAACATAGGCTAAGCTAGGAACCTAGCCCACCAACCTTGGGTGCAAATGTGAAGGTTTGAATCATTCACCTTTTTTCTTTCCATGTTTAAAGAACAAATCTTTAACCATGTAACCATTATTTAAATGAATGATATTTTTTCGTCATCACATATTATTATGCACATTCTTTTTTACCCTAGGTTATTTTGGCAATTATTGATTTTTTTGGTTATTTTACCATAGGTTATTTTAGGCTATACTATCATAGGTTATTGTTGGTTATTCTACATTATTTTACCATTAACTATTCACTACTACAAAATGTGGGTGAAATTCACTAGTCCTTATTACTAGATTAATGAATTCACTGTTTCCCCATTAGGTCCCATTCATTACAACAAGTCAATTCACTCAAAATCCAGTGAAATCACTTGGCATACATGGACACCTTTCGTTGTGGTGATTATTGATTATTCCATCATAGGCTATTGTTGATTATTTTAAATTATTTTACCATGGGTTATTGTTGGTTATTTTATCGTAGGTAATTGTTGGTTATTTTAGGTTATTTTACATTAAATATTTTTTGGTTATTTTATTATAGGATATTGTTGGCTATTCTAAATTATTTTACCTTAAATTATTATTGGTTATTTTATCATAAGCTATTGTTGGTTATTCTATATTATTTCACCACGGGCTATTTTATCATAGATTATTGTAAGCTATTATAGGTTACATTAAATTATTTTTGGTTATTTTATTGTAAACTATTGTTGGCTAATTTAAGTAATTTATCATATGCTAATTTTGACTATTCTATCATAGGCTATTGTTGGCTATTTTAAGTTATTTACCATAAATTATTTTTAGTTATTTTTATCATTGACTATTGTTATTTATTTTAAATTTTTTTGGGTTATTGTATGATATGCTATTATTGGTTATTTTATTATAACTTATTTTAGGCTATTATTGATTATTTTATATTATTGCACCTTAAATTATTATATGAAAATTTTAATGTTATTTTACCTTATATTATTCTATTTTATTCCAGATTATTTTAAGTTATACTTAGGATAAAATAATCTATAATAACATAAATTAAAATGACCTTAAACAATTATAATTTGAAATAATGTATAATAGCTTAAAATAAAATAACCTAAAGTACAAAACTTATAATAACTTAAGGTATAACTTATAATAACATAAGGTATAACCTAGAGTAGTTTAGGGTATTTAAAACAACAACATAAAAATAAACCTATTTATCGTAATAAATTATAATAGTGAATTATGTCAACTAGCAGTGAAATGTGATGTTTACATTATGACCCTATAATGAAATAACTTTAACCATGGTGAAATCATTAAGGTGCAATGAATCTATTTCATTTTGAAAGTCCATAATGATTTAGGGTAGTGAAATACACCCCACTTTTATACTAGTGGAATATTTTACTTGTGTAGCTTATGTAAGTGTTTATAAATTTTCCACAATGTATACATAGGTGGGGAACACAAAGCCCATGTGATGTAAACCAATAATAAAACTCACAATTTTAAAATATTAAATTTCTTACATTAAATTAAATTGAGTTTACTTTTCCTTGAAATTTGGTGAGGTGGTTTGGAGTGGTACTGCCCAAGGATGAGTTTGCCCAAGCCATAAAAAAGTAAGCAGGTACATGGCAAGTTTAGCCTAGCCTAACCTAACATATCCAACTACCTTAATGTAACATGTTTATGTTAATCCTTTAGGCATGCACATAGGTTACAAATTTAAAGAATTGAACCCTTCATTTTCACAGTGATAAACCAAGTCCTTACTAATGAATTAAACCTTCAAAAAGTGATAATTCTTCTCAAGTTTTTTTATTTCAAATTTATTTCACATCATTACTTGTGCAGGCAAATAAGAAAGTAAAATAATTAGTAAATATGTTGAAAGTTGGGCGGTAGGTAGGTTGCAAGAAAATAGGTAAATAGAAGGGGTAAGAGCTAAGTAGGTAGACCTAAACTATCTATTAACCTAGGTAATAGGTAGGTAAGTAGGCCTAGGTAGGTAGATAGGTTTAAGATACCTACCTACTTAAGTCTATTGACCTATCCTAAGTAATAATTAAATAGGTAGGTAACACACCTAAGCTACTTACTTAACCTATGTAATAGTTTGTTGGTAGGTAGGCCTACTTAAGTAAGTAAATAGGCATTGACTACCTACTTAGCCTAGGTAATAACTAATGAACTTGGTTTATTAATTAACATAGGATCTTTAATTTGACTAAAAAATAATTGGTTAATAAGCATGTCATTTTTTTTTGTTTAATTTGATTAGATGTTTAATTTGATTAGAACTCATCATTGACCATTTTGACTAAAGTGATCAATTTTTCGTTCAACTTGACTAAATGTTCAATTTAATAAATAGTCAAATAGGTCATTTTTATCAAGTTCATTAATAAAAAATCACAAAGGTTATTTAGGTCATAGGCTTTTAATGAAAATGGAGATGTTCATTAGTGAAGGTGGAAAAGATAGTCAACTCGGACAACTTTAAAAACCATAAATTATAATAGTGAATAAATTTACAAAAATCACAAGAAGATGAGTATCGAGGTGTTACCAAAATTAAGATGGTTTTAGTTACTAAAATCATTATTTCTTTCATTTTATCATTTTTTAATTCTTTCCATTTTTTTCATTTTTTTAATATTATGTTCATCTTTGTTTATGTAAATCTTAACATCCACTTTAGATAAATTATGATCTCACTAACAATCTTGTTAGTTAATGTAATACATGTGTTATTTGTTTCGTTGTTATATATATATATATATATATATATATATATAGTAACAACTTGAAGATCTTCTATCAAATTGAAGAAAATACAATTGTCATTATGAACGATCTATGTGACATGTTAATGCAAAATTGTACAAACAAAATTATACTATGAGTTATGTCATAGGTTTTTGAGATATTTTTTAGAAGTATTTGCTTTTACAATCTTCATTTAATCATTTGTATTATTTTTTTCCTTTTGAATAAAACCTAGAAATTGAACGCTCAACATCACCCTTTTCCATTTTTTTCCCAAATTGTGTAAATTTTCTATTGTTGGATCTGAGTTTTGAATTGTTTGTATAAATGTAAATAAAATTTCTTAACTTTGTAAAAAAGTTTTAATAGAAAAAAATGTACAATGTTACATTTTCTTAAGCTTTATTGGATTTTAAAAATAATTTTGCAGGAATTCTTTTATTTTGATACCAAGTTGAGAAGTTGTATTTGGTTTTTGTGTAATGTTTATGTCATTATTTCCTTTCTTGTATTCACAACAAATATTAGTGGTGGTAAATTAGAGTTTTTTTATATTTACATTTGTTTTGTATTCTGTTTTGTTGTAATATATATATGGTAAGGCTTGTAATTTTTCAAAATCTTGTAAACTTTCATGCATCTTTCTTTGTGTTGTGCGATCAACTCCACAAATAACAGTTGAGTTTTGATTACATCTAGGTTGCAATTTGTAATGTTGTGTTTTACATACAAGTGCACTATTTTATTATTTAGATTGTAATATTAAATTTCAAGCTTTGACATAAAATCTTATTTTTTATTTAAAACTTGTGACTCTATAATGCATGATTTTCTTGAAACCTTGGAGTATTAAGTTTTTTTAGTGTTTTTAAAGGCTTTGTTTGATTTAGAATTTGTTAATTTTTTTTGAAAAAAATAATTTCACATTTTCTTATTTGTGTGTTTATTTATTTTGAAAAAAATATTTATCTAGGTTTTATTTTGAAAAATAAATTTGATAAACTTGAAGGTTTTTTTTTTCCAATTATTTTTAAACTATAAAGTTGAACTTTCAAACCAAAAATAAAAATTTGATAACCTTTGAATTATACATTTAATGAGTTTTTTAATTAAATAAATTCATTATAATTTTTAAATTACCATTTTATAAAATATTATAAAATATATTTATATAAGTTTCATTTTGAAATAAATAATTTTCTTGAAATTATTCTTATTTAAATATATATAAATAATCAGTAGGATGTTGATAATTGAAACAACTTTGCAAACCTTCTAAATCTATGGAACTAGATTTTCAATTATCAAATGTTGGTTTGTGATGTATTAATAGATTTACCACATAGATGATTATTTATTTGACATTATAGCATATTTATTGTATATATGTGTGTAATATTTTATATACTTGTGAGGTTGTCTAATTGCTTTAATCTTGGTACTCCAAAAGTGTTCCAATTCCATGGACATGAGTTAAATAGGAAAATTTTGCATGATTTATAGCATGGAGATTTAGAGAATGAAGAAACTTATATACAAAAAATGTCAATATTAGCTATAGATGATGGATTATGGGGTGATTTTACAACAATATATTGAATTTCACAATATTAACATGAATGTCCATTAATATACATTTGGAATAAAAAGAATTTAACATATTATGGAAATGATGTACAAAATAAATGTTTTAATCTTTTATATAGAGATCTAATAAACATTTTGAACTTGTTGAATCACTTCATTAAATAATTCAAGTTTTTCAAACACTAACAATACAAAAGAACCTTCTTTTAAAAAATGAGAATTCTATTATTACATAACAAAATCATATTCAAGAATGCAAAGTTCATACAAAACCAAATTTGTTTTTTTGAATTAGATAAAAACATAGAATACAAAGAAAAACATTGTGGATGCAAATCATAAGAAATTTCATTAATATTCATTTTTGAATATGCATTTAAAAATTATAACACACTACAAGTTAGATGTCACCTCAAATACTTATAATCAAAATGTCATAAGCAATTTGAAAAAGATGGTAATTCCATAATAAAAAAAATTCAATCATTTAAAAAAAAAGTACTTAAAATTATATAAAACATACTAGTTATTTACATAAAAATGTATTGAAAAAAAATAATTCCACAAATAATGAATCCCTTGTAGAACAAATGCCATGCAATATAACATATCAAAATGTATTCCATATACAAATCATTGGAAAGAAAAGAAGAAGCCAATTTTTGAAAATTATATATATATATATGAAATTGAAAATATTTCAACCATGTATGTTATTATTATCAATTTTAGGCTTTGATTTTTAAGTTTCTAGAGCATCGACATCACATCCAAAAAGTCTTCCTACCATATTTCAAATTTAAAAATCAAATAATGGAATGCGCGAATTTTTTATAAAGAAGGTAAACCATTAAATGTAAGTTTGCAAGAAAATATTTTAAATAATAATCCTAAGATGGAATATGTTTCAATGCCCAATACTATAGAAAGAAATCTCATAACACTAATTTTCCAATTAAATTAAGGTCTTATACAATTTACAAAGGTTACACAAATGAATTGTAAATGTTCCAAGAAATTTAAAATTTATATAATCTACATACCACAAATGTCATATGATGATTTTGCAATCATTTTTTTCATAAATAAAATACAAACAATATTACAAAATATGGGTGCACTTCACTAGTCCTTGTTCAATGGACTAGTGAATCCACTAATGTGGGACTAATGAATTCATTCAAAATCTAGGGAAAACATTTGGCAAACAGAGGACACATTTTTGTAATGAAATTTATATACATGGCATGTTATGTTTGTGCAAACATATATAATAATCAAATCATTACAATAACTTTGTAAAACACCTTTTAATGTTTGTGGAAAAGTATTGAAACAAAATTGGCAAGTTTTAAGTACTTTGCAAATGCAAGTTAATTAATGAATTTGAAACAAATTTATCTAGTGGGTGCCTACACACTAACATGATTCACACTCACCCTCTTAGGTGAATGCTTATCTTACAATATTTCAAAAATATTCCACTTCATAAGTTGGAAAAAAATCATGAAAAATTGCTTATGACCTAAAAGGTGTTGCATTATACTATTATCTAAATATGTGTTTAAAGGATCTGTTCAAAAATACAAGTCCTTACAATGTTTTTATAACACATACTATTTAATCAATGTTTTTGAATATTCTATCCTCATTAGATTCATTCCAAACAATATCACATGTTTCCATAATATATTAGAAACATTGTTATGTAAACACATTCAAAATTTACAACATTAGTATAATTTTTGACATTAAAGCATGAAAAAGCAAACATTAGTTACGTATCATGTGGATCTTGTTAATGTGAACACACCCCAATAAAATTCCTACTACAAATATTATAGATCAATTTGAAAAAATATAATTAAATAAAAATCATACAAACATATTAACTTGCAAAAATATTTTAAATGTCAAATAAATAATCAATATATCTATAGCAATTGCCTTAGAAATTTTTTTTTGATTTTTAGGATTATTTCATGACATACATTCTAAAGAATATAATTTCCTGACATATGTTTTAGTCATGAAAAACCATTGTTGACATACATAAAAAAATTTATTAAAAAATTAAGTAGTATTAATAGCAAATTTTCATATCATCACCAATATATTCTTTAAAACAATCGAGAATCTAATCCATTTATAATTTTGTGTGCATGGATTTGTATATGAAAAATAAATAGTGATGTTGTACACTTATAGTTAATGATGTGTCAAATAACATAAATCGAGATAAAATATTAAAGTTTGACAAGTAAGTTACATAAAATTAGTACAAATAAGGACATTTCTAGATTATTTAGATTGTCGTTGCAAAAATGTTTTTAAAATGATAAAAGAACTTGGAATTCCAACTTCTTTTGTCATTTTATTCATTATGGGTATTAATAATTGACCCATGTTTACAAAATATTTAAAGAACTATATGATGAACATATTACTAAAAATTCACCCATAATAATGTAAATATACAAAACATTAGAGAACTTGTTAGAAATGGTAATGTCACATGAACACATTATTATGAACCCATATAATGAACAACTTTTGTAAAATTTTCAAAAATTCAAAGATTTTGTTTGGTAATATATATATTTTTTTAAGAACTTAATTTTCAAGCATGAATATTACTTCATGACCTTGGACTATTATGGATAGAAAATGCTCCATGTTTTAATGCTTCTTCAATTGGAGGTATTGAAAACCTTGTAAACAACTATTTAATAACTAATCAAGCAAATTTGAAATTTGACATTTTCAATGTACAAATTCATTAACACACATGAAAGTGTAAAAGAAGAAAAACCTATCTATTAATTAATTTATTTTAAACAATCAATGAAATGTACAAAAATATTATCATTTAAAAAATAATAAGATTGTATTTTAGTTTTTCATTAAACAACTACTCAAATCTTTAAATAATTAGTTAAGATGGGATTGGGCAAAACATTTATTTTGATAAGATTTCAACAAATTTACAATCACATGAAGATACATATATCTTTGTAGTGCAATCCACATTACAAATGCCTATGTATTAGTTTTCAAACATAATCAAATGATATATGGAAAATTGTATTTGGCATACATGCAAGACTTTTATGGGAAGGAGTCATTATTAACTTCAAATAATTTATATTTACTTTTTCCATTATGAAAAAAAAAAATCCATATAAATTATATTCTACAAAAAGAAATGTCTTGTTCTAAAACAACCCAACATAAATTGTCTCTTATTTATCTTAAAACTTGATATTGAACAAAAACTATGTAATTGTGTAATTTTTAAACCTTCATTCATTAAAACTACATTTTGAAGATATTTTATCACATCAAAATTTATTACCATCCTATTTTTTTGTTGAAATGAAACAAAATAAAAAAATACAAATACAAAAAACCATATTTATGTTATATTATCAAGTAAATTCAATATCTTGTCTTGTTACAATTAACACAAAACAATGATATTATATGACACAATTATTTCTTTATCATAATCATTCGAGTTGAAAATTATTATGCCTTTAATTGATAATTGACATTTTTTGATAATTTATTTTTGAAAAAAATGAGGTAAAAAAATATAGATTTAAGTGATTTTAAACATGTTTTTATTTATTATCTAAATTTCATGGATTTATCTTTTTGGTTTTCAAAGGATTGGATAACTTGATTACACATGTCATTTGGTTTTTGATGGTTGTAGGGATGTTAACATTTGATTATTTCCATGTTAAAAAGGACATTCAAATTTAAACATTGATTGGCTATTGTGACTGCACTTGTGTTGATAAAGGATGTGAAAATTTTGTTGGTTTGTAAGAAATTTCATGTTATTTTTCTAATGCACAATTGATGTGGTTTAACCATGTTGTGTGCCTCATATTTCAACTTTTTGTACTTTGATCATAAGAAAATTTAATTGCCAAATTGTTGAAAATCATAATTAAAAACAAAGTGACTTGTTGAAATGATGTTTTTATTTTCAAAATTTGTCTTTTATTTGGACTATCTAGGGCATTCTTGTATTTGGGTGAAAGTATCCTTGGGTGATACCACTAGGAATCACCTCAAGGAATGAAAAAGGAACCAAAAACAACCAAATCATTTTCCTAGGCCCTTTACTTTTTTTTTTTTCACAATTATAATTTTTTTCCTCATGTTTATCAATTGCATGCACTGATATATGGCTTCAAGTTAATTTTGGAATCAATTTTTTTAATTATTAAAAAAATTGTATTTTTAATTAAAATGGCCCTTTCATAAATTGATAGCCTTGCTTTTGAAGATTCATAACTAAATTATGTTTATTCAGTTAATTTCCTAATAAAAACCTAAAAATAAAATGACTTCCAAATTACCTTAGGAAAAAAATTCCCAAGAAAATTTTCAAATTATGTTTCAAATTTTTATTCTTAACCAAAAAGTTTAAGGAAAGGAACCATCATTACATTCCTAAAACTTTTTCTAAATGCAATGATTAGAAACATCAAAACACACAATATTTTTAGTATTATTGAAATTTCAAAACCTATGGAACCTAATAAATATACTCATAAAAAAATTATGAAAATATTTATTAAAGTGTTTCCTATGATTTTTCAAAGTTTGATGGGTCCAAATAATCAAGGTGTGACAGTTCCTAGTGGTACCACCCAAGGAAACTCTTACCCATTTCACCTTGCGAACACCTTAATGGGTTTAAGCCGAATTCAATATTATTATTGGTTAAATTTTTGAAAAAAATTATATGTTGTTAATTAAGTACCAATTAAAATTCCCCACATTCATTTGATATTTTATATCTTCTTTTGGGGTTTACCATAGTACCTTTTCAAGTTCAACATCTTGCTGCCAAATAATTATTTTATTTTGAAAATTTGATTTCAGCACCAAAATTTTTTTTTTTGAATTTTTGAAAAAAATCAATTTAAATAAAAATAAAATCCGCATGTTATTCATCACTAATGTTTTATGTAAACATTTTGCTTCATGACAAAATTTTTGATCCCGATTCCTCCCCTATAAGAAATATGGCACTAACCACTGGCATACCATTAGGCACTAAAGAACATTGTTTTTTTTATACATTTATTACATACATAAAGTCAAAAGGGAATTTTTTTAAAAACCTTGCAACAGAACATCGTAATTCTCCACAAGGTTGCATTGTCAACCCCATAAAAGGTGTCATAAAAAACTTGTTAGGGGGTATTTAATGACAAATGAGAAAATTTTAAATAGTTCAAGAATCCTAGGAAATTTTGGCTTCAATAAAAAATAATTAAAAAAATCAATAGGAAGGGACCTTAATTTTCTAAAATTTTGGCATTTAAAAATATATCATTTATTTTGAACATGAAAAGGTATTATAATATTCCAAAATGTGGGTTGGGAGTTTCATTTAGGTATTATTAAAAATATACGTAAAGTCACCTTGTCTTTGGGCCTTTGACCCCCAAAGCCCTTCTTCAACTTCAAATTAATGGTATTTGCAAAATAAGGAAATTTTATTAATATGAGTATGAAATGTTGAAACTCAACATTTTATGCACAAGGTTTGAAAGTCATTATAGTAATAGTACATGTATAAAAAATGAAAATATATATGATAGTAATGGAGGTGCTCAAGAAAAAAGAAATAAAGGGTGAAAACATGATGAACTCAATTTGCCAAAAAACTTGATGGTTTTCAAAGTTTCACCCTTTGTTGAATAGTAATATATTTTTTTGCAAGTTCAAAAAAAATCTCACCCCATTTATGACCAAACTCAAGGTTCTAGTGCCATGTTTTCCTTACTTTATGGATACTTTTATTTAGTTTCAAAAATTTAATCACCCTTAACAATAAGAAAACATGGATGAAAGTGCATTTCATGTTTGTGTGTTCATATATGGGTTTATATCACAAGTGATTCAAAATCATAATCCCACACAAACATCTTTTTTGTACTTTTTGAGATTTCTATGGATGGTTCTTTGTATAAAAAAATCAGATTTTTTTAGCAAGCTTGAATTTTCATTTCTAGCACATGAATGGCAAAAGTAATGAATTATTTCTATCCTTGTGGCTAAAATGACTTTTCCATTTTTGAATGTATAGGGCAATGGTTGTTCACCAAAATAACAAATAATGACTATGAAAAGATAAATGAATTATGAATTTGTCAAAAATTCATTAAAAAAATCACAAGTTTCAAGATTGATAATAAGACGTAGCCTAATGTTTGAAATTTAAATGGAAAAATAATGAATTAAATAGAAAAAATAATTCACACACCAAAACTTTATTTCAATTTGTTGCAATTTTGCCAACACATTGACTTAGAATTTGGACTAAATAAAATGAAAAATATTTTCAATGACAACTACAAGAGTTCTTTTTCATAGAAAAAAGAATACAGAAAATAGGTCAAATCCTTTTCCAAGGGACATCACATGGGCCTTAGGTGAACCAACACCCACATTGGCACCATGGTAAAAATTTGAAACCCCAACTTTCATTTAAATTACTTCTAAACATTATAAACATCCCATGTTCAAACTAAACCAGGGTCTTTGATTACAAATCTAACATTTTTTGAGTTTAATATGGCCATTAAAAGGTTTCATTCAAAAACTTGAAGGTACCACAAGTGTGGATGTTGGTTCACCTTGGTTCAAATTTCTAAAGATTTTGTGAAATCACACAACACAATAAGAGATAATGCAAGTTCATCCCAACAATGATAACGTGATTAAATGCTCTCTCATATTAAGTTGTGCATAGATGGTTGTCAAACGTTTTTGAAGTGTTCACCTTCTTTCAAATGCTAAATGTTTGAATTTTTTATTTCCTAAAATTTAGTTACCCATGATCCAAGTTTGTCCATATTTTTATTCTTTTTGATTATTTTAAGTGAATGTTTGCCAAATGATAACCTATCTTCTAACTTTTCACAAATGGGGCATGCAATTTTCAATTCAAGTTGCTTTTAGTGCATAAGTGCCATCCAAATTTCAAAAGATAAAAACTAGACATGTATGAATTTCCTTTCATATTTTATTATCAAAAATTGATATATGTCCTAATTGATTAATTATTTTTTGTATATGATAAGGACATCATTTTGGACAACCTAGGAAAACTAATATCAATAAATTTCATTTTAACATTTTTGGTCCAATCTCTGATTTTTTTTATAGATCAAAGTTCTTTAGTTTAATACAACTTCTATATAATCCCATTTCATCTTTAAGTAATTTAGATGAAAAGGTTATCTTTAAAAAATAATTCAACAAATCCTTAGCCTCAATTTATTGTTTTTTGAGATGGTAAATATTTTATATATGTTACACAAATATTTAAATAATTTTTTTGAGTGGATTATTACCCTTTCTTCTAAGATGAATTACATGCTCGTTTGAACCACCACCTAATGTTGAGTGACATTTGGGTTCTTTTGTGTTCAAGTTTGAATTTGCATGATAATTTCCAAACTCACTATTATCATACAAGGACCACATGTTGGAATCTAAATTCCATTGGGTGTAACTACCTTCCATGGTCTAACTACCTTTCAAATTGTTAAGCAATTTCATAATTTGAACAATCAGAGATTGATTCCACACCATCCTAATTCTTTACCACCATCCCCAGTTGCTCCCTTGTTCATATATATTTGGGCTACAATGGAACTTTTTCATTTATAACCATGTCCAACCCAGATCTCTACTCTTTTTCTCACCATTATTTAAACTTATCATCGATGAAGCTATGGGTATTTTATGAACCATAATTTGTTGCTTGAACTCCTTTTTAGCTTAGATTTTCATTGACATTTCTTTGATTTCCACCTTGAGCTTCTTTTTATTTTCTTGATTGAGTAACATGAAATTCATAATTGGTTGAACCCATTCTACTATGGTTATATGTTTTGGTGGTCGATCTAATTTCTCCATGGCTCAATGTTTGTGATTGTTAATAACTTTGTTGCTCCATGGCTATCCATATCATGCCCATTTTTTGTTATCTCTTGAGTTCTTACATATAGTAGTTTGCTCTTTAGTTATTCTTACAATGCCCATTTCTTGTTGTCCATGGAGTTCCTACAAACAATAATTTGTTCATCTTTGCAATTCAAAGATTTTTTGTACTTAACATTAAAACCTTTTCTATTATAATGATTGAATTTATAATAAATTTTGCATTGATTAAGAAACCTTTTATAATTCACACATTTGTGAATCCATGTTCAAATTCTTATTAAACCTATATGTACATGCCCATTTAGCTTAATCACCACCTAATTATTAATCCAATAAGATGTCTTAGCAAATTGATATTTCTAGGAAAAGCGTAAAATTGTGCAACGTTATGAAAGTTTGGTAAATTACACATCATGATTCCTCTACTTATGGAATTTTTTGTTCCATTGTTGAACACCTTGATAGTTAACGATCAAAAGTGCCTACATGTTTACATGTGATTCTTATTCTTAAAGATCATTGACATAACAATTTACATCATGTAGTGGGAAAATGTGCATATGAAATCATAGAATGGGAAAATCATGTTGGCATTTGTGCATATGTTTTGTGATGGTCTTCATGTTTAGATGCATTCTTATTCCATTTCTTTTATATTGACCCTAATTTTGGGCTCACAACCAAGGCTAAGGCATGACAATGGGAGCATGTTATAAGAAGAATGTTTCAAGATTTAAGCACACTCCCACAAGTATGAGAAAGTGAGTCCCAACACTCCCAAGTGCATTTTCATGTTGGGAGTTGGAGGCTTGTGGTGCTCTAGTATATGTATTTTTCAATGATACAAGACTCATCCTACTATGAAGGATCCCACCTTTTATCCATACTAGATTGGTTTGAATATGAATTTAGGTATTGTTCAATAGGTTATATATGGAAATTATCCTTTAGTAGGCTTAAGGGAAAAAAAAACTCAAAAGCCTAAGTAACATTGATGCAATGGAATGTGTGTTGTAAAATCACAAATTTTGATACAAGTTTGATATTTCAAACCTTTTGGGATTCCATCCAAAATCAAGGTTTGCACAAAAACTTTCAAAGTGGTTTTTTCATTAGTCTAGATCATTTTTGGTTGATTATTGAAAAAAACTAATTAATATTGATCAAGGTATGAGATTAGTTTAGAGTTGACAATATAACCTATTCCTATATATATAAACTCAACAAGACATCTATGGGTCGTGTATTATTATTTCTATGTAGCTCCTTCTCTTCCCCCTTTTTCCACAAATAGGCTTTTACAATCTAAACCCTAAAACCTTTAAATGTCAAATTTAATAGGCTTTGAATACGGAGGTGGGATGTATTGCAAGTCATATATATAAGATGTTGGTGTTTTATGTTACAATGGGTAGAGATGTGTGCACTTGTGTATATAAGGGCTTAGATTACACATATCTATTTGTAGTTCATTTGTAGCTTGTGTGTTGTTGTTGTGTGTGATTGTCAAATTTGCTTTTGCTTTTATATTGCAATTGCTCAAGGCTTACCATTAATTAGCACAAAGTCTTAAAGATTGTAATGTTACTTTGGTCCATCTTTTGGTCTTTAATGTGATGGGAGATGTGTTTGGAAGTCAATGACATTTGTGTATAGGTCTATGAGAATGAAATTCTTGGGCTCCTTGTTGCTAGCCTAGGTTGTGCTTTAGTGACAAGTTAGAATTAGAGGGATTGGGGTCACGCCTATCCCTAAAAGTTGACTTTCTCATGATGTTTCTAGGCTTGATTTGTGCATTTGTATTTTGTGTTGTCCATTGCCTTCTATGATTAATGTTGTCAAAGTATAGGAGTCGAATAGAGTAGCATGTCAATTTTGTAGGTGTTGCTAGGTCCAAACATGCTATAATATTTTAAAATAGTTGTAACCATTGTTTAATATTTCATTTTTGAAAGTGTTGACATTTTTTGATTTATTGATATAATAAATTTCATTATATATTTTGGGAACATATCAACATGCTTGAAATGAATTTGATAAATAAAAAATACTCAAATTTTAAAAAAGAAATGTAACTAATGCTTTTGTGGTTTAAAGGACTTGAAAAGTTTTGAAAATGATATTTTTGGGGAAAATTATATTAGTATAATGAAATATGTTTTCTATTAAAAATCAATTGATTTGTTTTTGACTTGTAAACCATGAAATCTAAAATATTCTTCATGAATAACAAATCATGTTTAGATGCCAACCTTGACATTATATCATATGGTTATTGGGTTGAGTAATTGAAACCTAACCCTTATGCATATTAAGTGGATATTACCAGAAAAATCTCTCGATAAAATTGGTAGTTGGGAGTGATATTTGAAAGGAAAATTGCATACTAATTGTTTTCAAAATTTGAATACTTCAAAACTTGTGTAACATAAAATTCTAATAAAAAAAATCTACTCACTAATATATTTTTGAAAAAAATGTTTCATTTGGATTTTAATTTTAGTTTCGTAGCATTTTTAACACTATTTTGTTTTACTATTTAGATAGATTTGAAAAACTTGTTGCCATTCAATGTTAACTTTTTCTTGCGATGCTAGCCAATGACACATCATAAAATTGAAAAAGAAATTCATAATTTTATATTTTAAAATGATACCAAATTAAAATCAAAATCCAAAATGTGGCAAAGTTTTTGCATATATATCTGAAATTTAATAAAATTTTCATAAAAATGGGAAAATCGTGACAAAATATTCCCTATTTATTAAAAATATTTTTCATTTTGATGAAATTTTGTATATAAAACAAAATCCTACTCATGGGGTAATTAGAAAAAGTAAAAATAATCAACATTGGTCCAAACTAGCATTGGGTGGGTTGGAACTATTGTTTTTGGTTACCAAAAACTAGATCAAAATCGAGTTTAATTTTCAAAACTAGAACTAGAATTGGATTTTTGTTTAAAAAAGGAGCTGGAACAAATTTTTTAGTTTTAAATTTATATGTGAAACCACAAATGGAATGAAAACCTAAATTTTCAAAGATTTTTTTGGAAAAAATAAGCTAAAACTGAAGTTAACATGAGATTAATAGGTAGTTATCTATTGGTTTTGGTCTGGGTTATTAATAATTGAGTTGGAACTTGGTTTGAATTTGTGAATTATAACAAAAAATGGATTTTTTTGGGAAGAATTAGACATGTAATTTGATTATGAATTCCATTTATGCGTGGAATTGGAATAATAACCATTTTTGCTAGTGTGACCTAACACCCATGAATGCACTAGTTTTGTTTTCTTGGTTTGACACCATCTAGTTGAATGAACATCAATTAAAAAACCTTTATCACGCTTTTAAAACCCTTAGCTATGAGGAGGTTAGTTGGGAACAATAATCCAATGAAAATAAATGTCTTGTCCATGCACCATCCATTCATGTGGTGTGTTCATGAGTGTTGGTTCACTCTAACCAACCATTTAAATTCCAGTGACGATGATTCATTAGAGCTGGTTTAAATAAGACAACTTTAGATTCCATAAGTTGTTTGTAAAAAAAATCATCATTTGGACAATTTCAAATTGGAATTTTTAAGCCCATTCCCAAGTAAAAAGGCATGAAAAGATGTTTTTTTCGTTCTGTGTCTTGTCAAAAGTTTTTTTTCTTTCAACATCATATTCATAAGAAAATTTTCAATACCTTCTTCACCAATATGCATCTAATTTCTTTTCAATTGAATTTTAGTCCATTTGTTGAATTGAATTCAAATTTCATTCTATGTATTTGAATTCAATTCAATATAGTTGAATTAAATTCAAATTCAATTGAAGTTGCAGACAATGTCACTCACTATTTTCATATGAATGGAACTTAATTTCCACAAAATCAATTCATTTTTTCATCAATTGATCACCACTGATACTACACAACAATGTGGAGCATTAGTTTAGTTTTTAGAATTCAAAGTTCTTCACAAAGGTAAAGAACCACCCAATACTACTAAAAAAAAATCTTTTTTTTCTTTGTCTTTTATCTCATATTTTATTGTTTGGAGGGCGAAAATACCAAAAACAAATAGAGCAGATGGTCCAACTACAGAACTTTTTATTTTTTCTTATTTTTATGGTTGTGCTTGGTGCCATGACAACACCCATATTATTTCAATGGTTGGTAAGTAGAGATGTTCTCATAGGCGCTCCTTCTTTTCATGGTATTATAATACTTATTTTTACCTCTCTATTATTGATTTTAGTTTATATACATTTCCAAGATTCATATGCTCTATGAACAAAACAAAAATGATCATTTTGGTAAGAGCAAGACCCATTTTATTACCCAACATAATTAGGAAAAGCTCCCCTCAAACTAGAGCTAAAAAAACATTTATTTTATTTTTTATTTCCTATTTTATAACACCCATTCCATAAGATGTTAATGGTTTGCCAAACCAATCATTAATCATAAAAAATGGATCATCATCCAAGATACCACAAAAATGTTGTTGAAATGTTTTCATATTACACAATATTTGATGAAACATTATTTTTGACACTTGTGAGTTTTGAAATACATTTGTGTTTTAGGATGAGAGTTATGGCACCTACATTAAAGTAAGGTCTATGGTGCAGTCACGTCGCTTTGTTGGTGGCAAGGCATATATAAAAAGGCATGATGACCTTTAGATAAAGAGAGAGAGGGGTAAAAATATGTCTTGTACATCAAGTGATTTCATTAGATTTTGAGCAAATTCACTCGTCCTAATGAATGAAACCTGGTGAAGATGTAATGAATTTATTGGTTTAGTAAATGGGGACTAGTGAATTCACCCACATTTTGTAGTAATGGGTGTAAAGTGTAAAACTCTCTACTATCAAAAGTGAAGTGATTTCATGAGATGAGTTGGGAAAGTTGTGACTTGTGGGCATTAAGTGAGATGATGAGCAAATCTCTGTCTTATGCCGACCAGGTCCAACAGAATCCTTTTGGGTTTCTGCCAATTTAAAATTGGCCACTTGCATGACCCCACTGGGAAGTGTTTTAAATTGGATGAATGCCATGTGATGGGATGGATGGATGGATAGATGGATGGATGGATTCAACAGAAAATTGGACTTTTGGATTGATGGGTGAAAAATTCTAGATTTGATGAAAAAAGTTGCAGCCTAATAATTGTCCGCAGTGCTACAAGGCAAAAAATGCCAAGGAAAAGATCAGAGTTCTGATTTAATGTCTGCATCCCTGCAACTCCCATACCTGCATTATGTGTAGTAGGTTTAAAGCCCTAGGGTGGGTCCATTCCCAAAGTAAGGGTTCTTAGGAAGGGCTCTTAGACCCCCCCCCCCCCCCCCCCCCCC
>Ga0209611_10002344_pt1 | contig 33186 bp, 21 predicted proteins | sample S1TSphgellanicum_3_FD_187693 | JGI IMG/M metagenome (GOLD analysis project Ga0209611, IMG submission 187693) | Host-associated microbial communities from peat moss isolated from Minnesota, USA - S1T2_Fc - Sphagnum magellanicum MG (SPAdes) (version 2) | ecosystem: Host-associated > Plants > Peat... | reverse complement strand
TCATTGACTTGAACATAGCAGTGATCATCTTTGAGCATGCAATAAACTTGTCTCTTATACCACATGGATTAGTCCCTGGCACATTAACAGCAAAAGGAAATTATTTTTCCAAAAAAAGGAAACAATGTGTCAGAGCTCTCGCATAAGCAAATCTTCTCCAAGACATTGCATCCAATTTACTCTACAGAATCCTGACAGGCAGCATATTCAGAAATATCACAAAGAAGTAAAAGATTGAACCTAGGCTCAGCACCGAGGTAGTTGAACTCGTGTTGATCAACAGGGAGTAGAAGCTATAGCTTCTGCTGCTGTTTACCACTGGCTATTGCTCTTTGTACAGCCTCCCCTGGCTTTGCACGCATGCCATTCACCAGTTTCCTTCCAAGTATTACAATCGCTGCGAAGGGTGAGAGAACAAGTGACACCAAGAGCCACAAACCTTGACATTATTTTGGAAGAATATTAGAACTGGATGAAAGATAAAAAACCTGGTCAAGAGCCAGAAGAAAGAAGAACCAAAAGGGTAGAAGAATCCCACCTGCTTTACTTCTTCTTCATGGTTTGTGGGTCAGGCCACTGTTGAGCCTCTGAAACAACTACATGTGACCCCTTCACTTACAAAGCTACAACTCTTTCCAGTACCCCATTTCTCAACACCTGTAGGTGTCTGCCAGATGATTGCCCTGCTGCACTTCAACTCATGAAAGACTTGTTCCGGACAAGGAGTCGCACCCACATTACATGCTTTCCTATAACCATGTTTGGTATACAAAATCTCAGGTTTCCACATGCAAGAGATTGCAGTTGTAGCATGACCAAACATTGCTGCCATAGCTGCTTTACCCTAAGAAATGCCCACACAAGTTCAATTCCATGAGACTTTCATATTCAGTACAATCTCTTGACAACATGTATTCCCAGAGCTTGGTTTCCAATGCAGACAAAAACACAAACTACTGGCGTCTTACCAAACTATGAATAGAGAAACCAGCTGAAGAAAACCCAGAATGTTCAGCATGCCCAGACCAAGAATCATGGAACGAGTTTGTAGAACATATACGACATGTTGTAAATGGTAGGCAACTGTGAATGTGCTCAGGCAGCTTATACAAAGCATATCTCCATCCTCCCCAATACCAGCGCAAAGAAAATATGCCCCGCATTTGAAGGATGCTCATGGGCAGAAGCTTGCATGACCTACTATCTGGATTGTGAGTAAAATTGTTGGTCTCGACATCAGAAGGATATTAATTATAGGTTATAAACCATAAGCTCCCTTACCAGTTATGTTGACATTAGCTAGATCCTTCTACATCTGCTGCTGCAACACAACAATATCCTTCCAGGATCCTTCTTCATCCGATGCTGCAACACAACAATATCCTTCTATATCTGCTGTTGCAACGTAACAAGATCCTTCCATGTACATCAGTCTTGAATGCCAAGCTTCTGCCACCCTCCAGACAGAAAACATAACAGCAGAAATAATCGCAATTTGAAGAGGCCTTAAGAAAGCCTTAAGCCTGCTTGCAAGGTTGCAGCTTCACTTGCATCTGGATCAATGCAGCAACTGACATCCTCGAATTGAGATCTGTTCCCAAGAATCCCCAACAGTTTCATGCACCATAACTTGCCTGGGATGCCTGGGATTCACAGGGTTCAAGACAACTGCTTTTGATGGCAAATTGTGCTTGCATTTCATGGATCAACCCAACTACTCAGCTTCAAGGAGCACAAATACAACAGCTAACTCTGATCTCAAGCATCCAACCTGAAATGATACCTAATCTGTGGTAAATGCTCCCAGTTTGAACCAAATCAAAGCTCTTCCATTCATGGTGGTTGCCTCTGGAAACAGCAACATTGGCAGGTGGTCAGTGCAAGGAGCTTTTCTGTGCATCAGGCAGATGTTCCCATGTCATGAAATTCCCATACAAGTTTGAGATGAAAATAGTGAGGGTAGAACCATCCATCACTAAACACACACCTATGACCAAACACTGACCCATATGTTTTCCAAATTTTTTTTTATTTTGAGTGATCTTCATGGCTATGGGTGTGTCAAGTGGAGACCTACAATGCCTCTTGGAACTCCAAGGTCAAAGGAGCAACCACAAAGAAGCAAGAAAAGAACGAGTTGTCCAATTCTGAAAAAAAAACATGACACCCCTTACTTTTAGACCTCCATATCTTCTTCATTCCTTGTTTAAAGAATCCAAAAGATATGGGTGCACCAACTAGAGCTCTACATAACCTCTTTGAACTCCAAAGGTAACATAGTAATGTCCAAATTTTTTAACCTCCAAGTCACAAACTATTTTGACACACTCGTCATTGAACATTAACTCCCTTACTTCAAGACCTCATATCTTCATGGCTATGGGTGTGCTAGTGGAGGTTTACACTACCTCCTCAAATTCTAGGGCAACAAAGGAATTTCCAAATATTTTAAGCTTTTAATACACTGATGTTTGATCACTAGCTATCTACCTTAAGGGAAATTGGAACACAAATATGATAGTAATACTTAAACACAAGGAAGATCCTTTTGCATCTAATGCGACAACACATCAAGATCCTTGCATAATCTGTTTTCATCCAATATAGGAAGATCCTTATGCATTTGCAACTACAACATAATAAGATCCTTCCATACACATCAATATTAATTATCAAGTTAATTTTTTCACCTTTCAAACAAAAAACTTAATAGCCAAATAATACAACAGGACAAAAGTTGAAGTAAGATTGTGCAATGTGAACCAGAATTGTCATATATAAGGTTTTCCAGAAACAATTTCTATCACTAAACACTAGTAACTGCCCAAAGTTTTATAGGGGGAAAACCCATTCAATTAATAAAGATCTAGTCACATACATTATTAGATACCTAGCCTAGTGCCACATAAGCAACCTAGTTTAGGTGTCACATACCTAGGCAACCTAGCATAGGTGTCACATAGGCAACCTAGTTTTGGTGCCATGTAACCTACCAACCCATAGGATTAGCCTATGTGCCATATGTCTATTGATGATTCATTTTCATAGTACGGGTAGATAGAGGGTTAAGTAGCTTAACTTAGGTAGTTTGGTAGGTTATTGTTAGGTATTTGTTGATGATTCTTTCATATTTTGAAAAACTTAATACCAAAATAATTGCATATTATTTGCAAGGGCAACCACTTCGTACCATAAGATAATGGATGAACCCATATAATAAAATATGAGATACATTATGTCACTTGCAACTTGTAGCCAATTGCAAGTTATTGCTAACTTAAGATTTTTTGTTACAAATGTTCCCTATAATTAAAAATAGTTACAAGAGCTAGTCATTAATTTGCAATTTTCTTGTAGTGATACAATGAGCATAGTCATTATTTTTAAACCCTAAAACAAAAGAAATGCACAATCCTAATCATATTTTTTATATGCATAATGTAAAAGACAATGTCACCATTACAAAATTGCAAAATCAACTTAATTTCCTAGGTTCTTTTTTTTTGGCATGAATTTTCCTCTTGAAATGTTTTCAGTGATTGATTACATATTTGATAATGTTCTTTAGTTTCCATTGTATGTGCACACCAAAGTTGGGTGGTAATAAAATTAGGAATAGACCCCCAACTCTTATATATCCAGTATATTTCCATTTACCCATAATAGGGGGAAAATGAAAATTTTGAAGGTTTTCATGAAAATTTAATCAAGTTGCCACCATGAACACATGATTCTTTCATTTTTAACATTTTGAATTACATGGTGGCAAACAACAACAATGGCATAATTGTTATGAGGTTTGGAAAATATGTTTAGGGCTACCCAACTTGAAATTTGACAATGGATTATAATTACAAGAGTAAAATCAATGTTACATCATTTATGGAAAATCAAATGCAAGGCAACACTCATGTGGGTGGCAATCGTCACACTCTTCTTTTCACAGAATCTTATAAATTATTGTAGAGAAGAAACCACAACACCACAAAATGAAAAATGGTGGTATGTTTTGGAATTTATGATTCATCAACTTTTAAATTATAAGTAAAGTTTACACCATGCTTCTACATTGGAACCAAGGTGAACAAATTTGATCTTGTTGTAACCAGTGAGAGGATACTAACTACCAGATATAGTCAAGGCATGCCCAGACAATATCCGGTAGCCAATGGCCTTGATCCGGTTATGATCCGGTTATCAACCACAAAGACCTATAATGGAGCACTATTTCTCATAACCAGCGCATTGACAGACAGAAAGGGCCTCTTCATGGATGAAAAGTAGACTACTTCATCTACCTTCAAGAAGGTAGTAGGTGATGAGAAGTAGTTGCTCATCTCAAGGACGAATCAGAAGGCGACACGTCTGGAGATTCGTCTTCCCGCTGATTATCCTTGTGTAAAGTGGGTGTCCAGGAGCTCTCGAGACGGTCTTTGTTTTCCAAACCCCCCCCCGGCAACAAAATTGCTCTGCTCTTTCAAGATGCCGTCTCTTCTTCCTCGCGGACATAGATGGATAGCTATCGAGGATCCCGAGTCTCGATGTATACAGTCTCAGTCATGGCCCGCCCCCCACGCAGAAGACGGAAAACAATGGGAATTCGACGGAGTCGAGACAGGAGCAGACAGAAGACGAGGAGGGGACGTCTACGCATCCCTGACTCCCGATATAAAGTGAAGAAAGAGGATGGTCATTGCTCATCACTCACCTCTTTCTTCTCTCCCCAGTTCTAATCTTTGTGCTCGACTTGAACGACTTCCAGTCTTCGCCGGAACGGTGGAGAGCTTGCATCAGGGTTTCAGGTGAGAACGTCTCATGTTGATTTCCTAATTCGCTTCTGTATGCATGCCGCTTCTCTTCCGCATGATCTGCATTGTTTGTACAGTAGTGCTGATCATCGGATCTTTAGTTCTTCGTTCTTCCACAAAGTTTCTGATGTTATATACAATGATATAATTTCATCGGTTGTGCCTGCAGAGCAGATTATCGATCTAGAGGACGAAACTTCCAAGCTCGGCACAGATGGCTACTTTTCATGATCGACCGAAAATGATCACGATGCCTGCAGCAATTGTGGCTGTTTATGTGTTGGTGGTGGTACTACACTTGATGATGAAACCTGTGACCTGCATCCCAACAGTAGTAACCATGACGAACGACATGGACGGGATGGTGTTGAATGTGCATTGTCATTCTGCAGAGGACGACTTGGGCTGGCACGCGGTGAATTTCCAATCAAATTATATTATCTCCTTCGAGGACAACTTCACAGGCACAACGTTGTTCACATGTGATTTCAACGCAGGCGATCCGTTCCCGACTACCAGCATCATCGTCTTTCGAGGCTTTGCATACGGTCCTAACATGCCATGCTACGCCACATGCACATGGACTGTGAAGACTTCCGGTTTCTTTGATAACGGTGTCTTCAATACGCCATGGGCTCCTTGAGTCTGATCATCAGTCTCTCATATGAGGTGAGTCACTAGGTCATACCAGTCTCAACTGGCCCGTTATTTCCCCCCCCTTTTTTTAAAAATAACCACTGGGCGCTAGGTTTTTCCATTGTTTTGGGCTGCCGGGTAGGTTATCAAATAACGAACTGATAACCACCTGTTATCGTATCGGTTACTAGCCATTTATAATTTTTAAAAAATAAAAATAAAAATATTTTTTTTCTGTTTAAATTTTTTTTCGTACTAGTGTTTTATCAAGATTGATTACCTACCATTGTAGGTTATTAAAATTTTGGAAATTCATTACCAGGTGGTTATCAATTTAACCAGTTGTCAAGCACTGACTGGTAGGTTATTAATAACCGGATTGATAACCAGTTCAAAACTCAATAACCGGTCAACACGGGTTCATACCCACTTCTGTAATTGTAATATTGTAGGATGCTGCAAGAAATTTATCTATTCATGAAAACTTTCACATGTTCTTTTTTCCATCAACTTTGGTGTAGTGTAATCTCTGTCATCAAAACCTAATTGTGGGTGTCAAAATCAAAACCCAGTCTGGTGTTAGCTAAACTAAAATCTTGTGTTCCATCAGCTTGCAGGATGAAGCCATGAGAAGCGTTGCAAAGATGGACCTCATAGTAAGCTCAACAAAAGCAATTGTTTCCATTCATGTGTGACACAAACGTTCAGTGATATTCTAGCTTCTTGTGAACCAGCTCTGTAATGATGGAACAGGGCTACTACTGAATGCAGCCACTGCATAATAAACTGTTTTGTAATTCAGAGGTTGTGGAGCTGTGTGTATAATTTCTATAGGGCTAGCTACTAACAATGTGAATGTTGATCAGTTATTGATGCTGGGTTGATTCTTTTGGATCTATTTATTCATGATTCCAGCTTTGGGCAGCTGCTGGAATTAGTGCACATTTGTAGAATAGTTTTCTAGGGTTTTCATGTTGTTGGATGTGTGATTTGTCTGCATGATTAAGTTATGCTCCACCATTATGGGCAACATTTATCATGAGGCCTGCTTCATGGACTTGCCCAATGGGTTTCTGGGTATTTGAGGTTTTCAAAAGCAGGACACCCTTATAAGCACGCTTATATGAATGTAGATCTGAAGTTTTCTGCAGTTGGGGCAGATTGGGAGTTTTAATCATTCTCCTCCTAACTTGTTTCAAAGTCTTTTGAAACCTATTAATTAGCTCAAGGCCATAAAATCTTTACAAGTGTTTTTCTTGTGTGAGACGGTTAAGACGTTTCAATCGCTTTAAGACTGCAAATATCAAGGTTGTTGGAGATAGTGATCCCTAATTTCATACATTTATGCAACAGTGGCACTGAAAGATAAACAATACAATTAATCAACCTTCAAAAGCATCTTGTGAAATGTGAGCAAGTCTGAAAAGTTAAAAAGCCAATGCAAAAACATGTTGAAATTTGAAAATGAATTGTGTTTACAAACTAAATTTTCCAAAAGTCCAAGAATGGTCATGGGTTTTTGGGAACTCCACAAGAATATAAAACTTGAAAGGCTGGATTATGTGACCTGGCACAGTCTGTTGGAATCTTGTTATGACTCACTTGTGTAAGAATCGCAATTGAATTACCAAGATTCCATATTAAACCATCCTACTTCCATCTCACATTATGTAGGTAACTATATATGTAAGTACAAGTCGTGTGCTCAGCGCAAAGCGAACTATGTAAGTACAAGTAAGTACAAGTACAACTGGAAACATCACACCTTGATTTTCCTAGACCTATTGAACTTTGAAAAATCATAGGAAATATTTAAATAAATATTTTTGTAATTTTTTTCATGAGTGCATTTATTGGGTTCTATAAATTTTGAAATTTCAATCATATTAAGAATATTGTGTATTTTGATGTTCTTAATCATTGCATTTAAAAAACAATTAAGGAAATGTGATGTTAATTTTTTTCCTTGAACTTTTTGGTGAAGAACACAAATTTGAAATATGATTAAAATTTTTTTTTTGAATTTTTATCCTAATGTAATTTTGAAGTCATTTTATTTTTAGGTTTTTATTATGAAATTATTTGAATAAACATAATTTAGTTATGAATTTTCAAAGTTAAAGCCCTTTTAAGTAAATGAGTCACTTTAATTAGGAATGTCTTTTTAGATTTCATTTTTAAAATTCCAGAATAAATTTCAAGCCATATATTAAGGCATGGAATGAATAAACACAAGAAAAAAAAATTATAATTATGAAATCATTTAAAAGAAAAGGCCCAAAAAAATGATTTGGCCACTTTCGGTTTCTTAACCATTCCTTTAAAAGGTTCCTAATGGCATGATGGTACCACCCAAGAATGGGTTCACCCACGACGTAGGTAAAGGTTCATTCATGCTTGATAATAAACTATATGTTAAATTGGAGGTAATTTAAAAAGAAAATTATCACATGTGTTCACATGATCCTAGGTGCAATTTGATGTGGCATGCATATAAATGTGAAACAATGTTAGTGTAGGTGTTACATTATCACCATTTCCCAGTAGGTGGATCTTGACATTCCATAGTGTCCACATAGTGCCTCTTGTACACTTTGTATAAGACAATGCATTTTGTCCAAGTTGTAAAGCAAAGCCTTACCTTTTCTCCTAACCCATAACCTATCATCCTTATGTTTTTGTCTCAACACATGGCACAAAGGGAGTCTTTTGGGATCCATATCAACCCTACATGCATAACTATCTCTAAAAATTCAATTTGAAATGGGAGCAGTCAATTTCTATTGTTTTTGCAACTACCTATACCCAACCAACAAAATATTATTTTTCATGCACTTGAAACTGGGGTGGGGAAAAAAAAAATTAAATAAAAAATGTGTGAAAATATCCATTTGAATATGTAGTTTTTGTGTCCAAAACACCTTGCAAATGAAGGTGATTCTAGAGTTAGAAACCCAATATGTCTCATTTGGCTTATGGTTCATTAGGATCTAAATCACACATTTTAGTTATCACTATTAAAAGTGGCAGTCGTTAAAGGTCCATATTGAAAATGAAATAGAAAACATAATTTCGATACCTTGGATATTATAACCTTGTACCACTAGCAATTCATGGCAACCTCAGGATCTGACGCATGTGAATCATAAGTTTGTCCCACCATGTTTTTTTGATATCTTCAAATTTTTTTTGTCACATTTTTGTACATAAAGCCATTCCAAATGGTGGCCATATTCAACATTGGTGTCAACCAACTCCTTCCAAGCTTTCTTGCATACTCACAAATTTTCCAAAACAAATGTTCAACTTACTATTAGCAAAATATCACATATTTGGGGCCAAATGTGGTTCAAAATCACAAAATTATTAAAAATGTTGGAAAAGTCCTCCATTGCCCCTATGCACCTAGAAAGAAAATATTGTAATGCATCCATTTAAATCCAAAAATACAATGATGAATTGGAACTCTACAAAAATTTGCCATAAACTCATTGGTGTGCACAATCTTTAAAACCAAATTGAAAGAATTAGAAATTTCTCCAACCTCAAGATTCTGAAGTTGATTCAATTTCAATGTATAGTCATTTTCAAAACAACAAAGATGTTGATTGCATTTTGGCTTGAGGTACATTCCACCAATTCACATTTGGGAAATGGTTTCAAAGGTTATTAATTTGGCCTCAGAAGGGGACTTACCGGTCCTTGAGTGACAGGAAAGTGAGGCCAAAAATTATTTGACTAACATCATGCCCACAACCCTAGAAGGCACCAACAAAGAAACTTTGTAGCCTTGATCACCCAATACAAAGTGGTGCAAGTGATGCGAGATGATCAAACCTTATTAATGTATGTAGGCTTCCTACTATCAACCATGTATAAGCATTAGCCAACAATTTGCTATCACCCCATCCTAATTCCTTGGATGGAACCCCACTATTGCTTGCCGCCACTTCCCTTTCCCATAAATGTTTGAGTCTCAACTATAACTGTTGCAAGACCTAGTTATTTACTTAGCACAATCAAAACTCCAAATACCACTGCTGATAGATTCCTTGCAATCTTGAAAGGCTATTAAAATTCCACATGTTAATCATTTAAAGATGGAAGAAAAAGGAAGTCAAGAACAAACCCACAATTTGCTAAATAACCTTGATTAAAAGTTTAAATCCCTTTTTTGACAGCAAAAAAGGGCATTAAAAAAAAACTTTTGTCCACTATAGTTGCCCATTTTCCCAAGGACTTGCCACACATTCTATAGGTATGTGCAGGGCCTCATTATGATTTAAACCTGCTATTCACTCAATTGACATAATCAACATAGGTCACTAACCTCAAGACAACTACTACCCACATACAATTTGCACATAATGCACAATATTTCATGCTCAAACATGCACAAAGAAAAGGGTATCTGGTTTCCAGCACAATGTCCAGCAATTGATGTGTCAACCAGTGATCCAATGCTTGCTACAATAGTGTCATAAACACAACCACATGCTTCAATCTTTGCAACTCGAATTGGGCCCTCTAACATCTAGTCAAACAGAACAAAAACAAAATTAACAAGGTAGAGAAACAACAACAGATTTAGTACTGTGGCTTTAAACCCTAAACCTAACATAGTTTCCAATGCCAATTGAGTGCCATAATAACTCTCTAATTGTAGTTGATCTCATCAAGACTAGCCACAACTAAGGATTAACATACCATATGAGTGTTTGTTGCAATGGCTAGCTCTACCACTCAAAATGCATTGTGTGCGTGCATTAAATAGTGCATTCCACTAGCAAACAAGAAATTGGTGCCAAGACCCACTAATAGTTCAACTTTAGGATGAGGTTGGGAGCCAAAAATTCTTGTAGAAACGATTGCATTTTCATTCACATATCGCAACTGCACACCAAGAAGGGATTTACTAAGGATCAACACCTTGAAAGTTTCAAGCGGTTTGACCCCTATATGAGCTATTAGTGTTGACCATCTTCTTATAGTGTACATTAAGTCATAATGTTCAAATGAACAGCTAGAGCTCTCATGCACAAGAATTCACACAAATGAAAAGTAACATGAAGGTTTCATACAATTATTTTTGAATCTTGCCTTCCACTAGGTGCAAAAACATGCATAGTAGTTGTCAATCCATTGATAGTTAAATTAGTGAATGTTAATATTCCAATGATCCATCTTCATGTGAAAATTAACCAGTTACATGTCAAAAAGGTTATTATAGAAAAGGGTAGGACATGGGAAAAGCTTCCCATACAAATAAAAATATTTGGCAATCCATGCTTCAACATTCAACCTTTCATAAGTCTTCAGGCAATATCCGACTCATAAATATAGGTTATTTGCTCATATTCTTGCATCTAGCCTTTGGTAAGCAAACATCTGCATTTGTTGTTAAAGGAACAAGTGCCTATCAAAGGACTAGAAAAAAAAAGTTGGGCACAAAATAATATCTATCAACCAATGTATTCGAATAACAATAGTGTATACATGTCATGGGGTAGGTAGGTGAAGTAGTAGTTTGTCATTGTAGTCTTGGACTAAACAAAGAGCAAGGCAAATTGTAGTTACCTGAGAAGTTTGGCAAAATCGTAGCACACATCTCAATAAGCTAATGCTACACCTCAAACGATATTTACAACTCTCTTCTTCATGGTAGTTCTTTATGGTTAACAACAACGGTCTCTAAGGTTGCATCCTTTTTTGATGGTAACGAACAAATTGCTCTATGCAGGTATATGGTTTAGAAGTTGTGGATGAACGTCTATTGATGTTATTGGATGAAAATGACTGTTTTCATCTACATTTTTTATTCATTTTTTCCTGCCCATTCCTACCATGTTCCCTATTTTCAATTGTGTTAGAGCAATACATCTAAGGGATTTGACAACATGTCGTAGTTGTAGGTGATGGAGAGTATGGAACTAAAAGACAATTCCAAAGTAAAGGGAAGACGCCAATAATGCACATGTTGCAGAGCAGAAATGTGAGTATGAACGTAATAGGGATGCTTGTTGGCTTCTCTTGCATACTTGCTGAATCCTCTTCAAGACACGGCAAAATAATTATATGTAGATTTACCTTTAAATATTACAAACCATTTCATTTTCTATGTAGTGTTAATTAGATGGTGTAGATTGCTTTATCCTTTAGGTTTCATAGCACCACCCTTGTGGTACATGTTCTTTCACTTTCATTGCTGTAAATTTCTCTATGTGGATATTTTGAAGTTTATAAGGAGTCTATTTTTACAAGGTAGTTTTTTTCATCGTAACACAGAATAGGTGCTTAAGTCATCCATTGTTTGCATTTTTACAGTTAGGAGTCATTATCAAAGAAAGACAGTGGCACCTAGGTTTGTTCTTACTAAAACCAGGAAAACCTTTGCAGTGAAACGCTAGGTTGGGCAGAATAAGGGAGATGCAAACCTAAAGGAAATTAATTCCTCAAAGGAGATGGAAAACGGTTTTGTAGAGATGGAAACCAATGATGATTACACACTAAGTTGGTTTTATTGGCATTTGACCTAGGCTAGTTGTTTCTTCCACATCCTATGTTTTTATTCTTTGAATGTAGGTTTGTAAATCTTCACAAGTCTTGAAGCTTGTTTTAATCCTTACAAACTTTTGAGTAATTTGCATACTTTTTCTTGTTCTTCATGATTGAAAAATCCCTTCAGTTGCTCCATATACATTTCCTCCTTCACCTCCCCATGTAAAAAACAGTCTTGATGTCAAATTGCATGATCTCTAGGCCTTTAATCATAGATAGTCCTTACGCTATCAAACTTTGCAATGGGGGTGTATGTTTCAACATAATCAACTCCAAACCTATGAATAACCCTTTGCTACCAATCAAGCGTTGTATCTCTCCATATTGCTATCCACTTTGGGTTTAACTTTAAATGCCCATTTGCATCTTACTATCTTTATTATTGGTGGGACAATCACAAGCTTCCAAGTTTGGTTTGCATGTAATGACTTGATTTCCTCTTGCATACCTTCTTCAAACTTCTATCTATCAAATGATAACATGGCAATTTCACAAGTTTCAAGTTCATCTAGTAAGCCTAGTAATTTTGTCAAACCAGCAAAGGCTGGATGATTACTCCCCCATTCACCAAATGTGATTAGTGGCTATTTTGTTCAACCTAAAGAAGTTCCTTCTTGAGGAATGTCATGATCATTGAAAATATTAGTCTCTTGATATGAATCACCTACTTAGTTGCTTGTTGCAATGAATCTTGGTCTTCAATGAAAACATCTTCATATATAGTGTGACGAGGTTTAGTGGCTTTCCCACTTTAGGAAAACCTAGGTGCATTCATTGCCTCATGTTCACTCTAACTTAAGATTAGGTTTCTACTCATCTTTGATATCAATGTTTTGTTCTTTAGGACTACTTTCAGAAGTATTTTCGATATTCAATCCCTAATTTAATGAAACATTTTTGTTGATGATTATTTTTCTTTTTTCAATACACCACAAATCATAAGCATTTGAGTTAGTATTGTAACCTAAAAAGATGCACTTCATGCTCTTTGGTTCCAATTTCTTTCTCAATTCCTTTGGTACATGTGCATAATCAATGTTACCAAAAACTTTCATATGACTGATGCCAAGTTTCCAAAGGTGATTTGCCTTTTAGGACTTTAGTTCCTATCCTCTTTTGAATGTAGACATCAGTATGAATAACCTCACCCCAAAATTTTAAACTAAATTTCTACAGAGGAGTATGGATCTAATTTTTTCCACCATTGTTTTGTTATCCCTTTTTAGAACACTATTTTGCTGGGGTGCATAGGCAACACTAAATTCTTGGAAACTCCTTTTTCTCTTAGGAAACTCTCACTTTCTTTCAGTAAATTCTACCCCTCTTTCACTCAATTTTTTCATCTCAAAACTTGTGTCTCTTATGGTTTAATGTAAAAACACTAAAAATGCTAGAATACTTCTCCCTTTGACTTCATGTAGTAAATATTTTATAAGAGTTTAGGATCATCTTTAAACATTCGTGACACATATCTGCATGATAAAACGGGTCTTAATGACAAGGCAAATTTACATAGTTAAATTTTTGGGCATACAAGATTGAAATCATTGAACAACATTATTTTGACCAAAGCTTTGCATATTATCACACCATAACAAACAAACCAATCAATAGTTTAACTTTCTTGCATGCACATTATCATACATGTTCTCTTCGACCATAAATTCTAGCTCTCTTCACACATTGTCCTTTATTTCTTTCCATAGTGTGGCGTTTTGTATTACATGGCAGTGATTTAGACACAAAGATCTTGAGATGGTTTAAAACAATAGTGCCACCTTTGTGTGGATAATTCCTATCCTCTATTGGGGCCAGTACATTATTAGTCCACAGAGGTGCAGGAAAACATGCACTACAATGTTTTGCTATCTTTAACCAGAATCTTTTTCAGGTTATACCCATAAAAGGTACCAACTTAGACCAAATATGTTGTTCATTCTAGGATTGAATGGTAATTATATACCCAATGTCACCTTCTACTTAGTGTTTTTACAGTGGGTTCTTGGACATTGTGTATGCAATCTAATCTCTTTTCCATAGTATCTTTCTCTCTTACACTAAACGTGGGTCCAAAATATTGCCTACATGCATGCTATGTATTTGTTGTAAGAAAAGGTCTTTTGTAAATTGCTGATGTGTATGGAAATCTTGTTTAAACTTGCTTTGGACTCTTTGTTGTGGTTATAGGTAGGGTCCATTTAAATGGGATTTTAGTCCAAAGTTGAAAATTGCAATAAACATGTGGTGTTCTATTTGTGATTTTTTGAGAATTTCTATTGGAACAATAAAAATCTTAATGTGGTGATGTTTTTGTTGCAGCTAAGACAAGTGTAAAAAGTGCTAGTTTTGCAGTGAAGGATGAAGCACATTCTTGTCTCTTGAGTGTTAGCCAACATACGTGCCAATTCTATGTCTTTCTACCGATTTAAAAAATTTCAAGATGATGAAAATTTTATATTATGGGTTTGTTCATATTTTGGGCAGGTTTATTATGTAGTCATATATGCCCATCATATATTGAGAAATGCTATTGAAATCAATGGGTAGTCATTACACCTATAAGTAGATGGTTGTTGTTAGGTTTTGAGGAGGGTATGGCAATGGACAAAAATTGTGATGGATGGAGATGACTCAAGATCCACATTCAAAATCTACTTTTTGTGTGTTGTTTGGTTTTAAGGGTAGATATTCAAAAAGATGTGGAATCAATGCATGAGGAGAATCATGAGGTAGCTAAAGTGGTGGCATGTTCCTTTGTGACAAAGATGGAGAGGAAGAAGAAGTTGTTGCAGATTCCTTATAAAGCAAGTATACCCCTTGCCCCAACCCCATCTTAGTCAACTGGTCCAGTGGAACACACAACAATAGGGTAGTGGTCATGGCAACCACCACCTGGGTGGTTGCAACAACCATGGATGCAAACCCCCCCCCCCGGTGAGTAATGGCACAATAGGGGCCATTGTCCTATGTTGGGCCATGGATGTAAACACCTCCAAATGTTGCTACACAATATATGGGGACAGCAAATGCCCTTCCAACATAGCTACCATATGTGCTTCAAGTTTTGGTTCAAGCACCCGTCCAACAAACTATTGTACCATTAGTCAATTAAAAAGTGTATCTAGAGCAACTAGGAAAGTTGTGAAGAAAGAAAGTGATGTAGCAAGCAAAGTTGGGTAGGCCGTTGGTAAAAAGCCCCACAATATCATAATAAAAGCACGAGGTGATGTTGATAGACGATGTGTAGGGAAGAATGCATGGGATGAGGTAGTGAGGACCTTAATTAATCCCCAAAATTTTGGACATTAGTGTTTTGCAATGGGAAGGCCATGAACCTTCATCCTTAAGTAAGTTGAGGGTAGCCTTAGATAGGGAGTTTGAATATGTAAATAATGAATTGTCTATTGTCGAATTTAAAAATGTTGTGAAAAAATGTTTGAAAATATAGCGTTGCAAGTTGAAAGCTTTGTACTTGGGAGGCAAAATTGAATGCCTAGTGAACTTAAAACCTACTCATTGGGAGAACTTGAAGGTTTATTGGAATAAACAAAAAACAAAGAGGAAAGTAAAACAAATGATAAATGTCAGGAGTCTAGTGAAAAATCTGTTGAATGTGGGCCAATTGGGCAGAGCTGGAAAGGAAGTTCAAATGGTAAGTGCTTCTGACAATTCAAGGTTAATTAGCATCACAATTTCATTGAATGAAATTTTTTTGTTCTATGTACAATACTTTAACTTCATAATTGGGTTGTGTTGTAGGAAAAACAAAGGCAAAAAAACCCAAGTTTGATTGAAATTGTAAAAGATCTGCAAGGATATGAACAAATTAGCTCAACATTTGTAAGCTTGATTCAACTTGAACAATTGTAATCTATTGTCATGATTTATTTTTATTTTTGTGTTACCCCTAACCTTTTGATAAAATTGGGTGCCAATCATAATGTGGCGATGCTAATGATTTCATTTACAACTCATTTTAATAGCTAGGTAGTGGATTATTTTATTTAGGTATCAAAGAGAATGTCAATGAGATTGACTAACTTGGAAACTAAACGAGCTAAGTTGGAAGGGAAGGTTTTAGATGTGTTGGATAAAACACATGCCAATAGTCAAGCATTGGCTAACATCAACTCCATGTTTTCAAACTTCTTGGGGAAGTTGAAGGACCAAGGTAGTCCTAGTTCAGTCGAACCCAAAGCTCTTTATGAACAGCAACTTCCATTGCCTCCATCACCTCATGTTGTGGTTCTACTTGGTGTAGTTGCTATGTTGTTTGAATCAGGTCCATTGGACACCTATGGTGTAGGTAATGGCAATGGGAATGTACATTTTCTTTCTAGGGGCAAAATCGGGGCAAGTTGCATACATGTAGGTGGTTCATAAAAAATGTTGGCAACTACAACTCCTCCATTAAAAAAGGTGGTATCAAATCCCAACTTAATTGATCAACATGCCCCCAAACATGGTTTTGAAGGAGTAGCTTGTGTTGTTTTGCAACTTCAAGTTTCACCAATAAACAAGAAATCGTTGAACATGAGATCATTGAAATCTTTAGCAAAGAATCCTATTAGTGAAGGTGTTGAAATTTCAACTACAATACAAGTGAAAATTCAACAAAGATTGTTGGGTGGATTTATATTGCAATCTAGGAGTTTAGATTGGCCTAAACAATGATTATCCATTTGGTTGTGCAACAAAATCTACCTTGAAAAGAATTAAGGGGCATGGTGATTACACCTTCAGAATTTTACAAAAAAAAAGCAAAAGATCATTAGGTGGGCAATCGCCCTTGGTACCCATTTGTTTTCCTGTCTTAAATTGCTATTATTCATTTTGCGAACCAATTTAGTTTGTTGAATTGTTAGTTTATTGATCTTGGTTAATTATTGGCAATTATTGTTGCCAAGATTGTAGTTTGTTGTAGGTTAATTGGTGGCATTATTCAACCCAAAGAGCCCCCAAAAAAAGGTTGCGGGAGGTAAAATCGATGGACTATGGGGGGTTGACAAATGGCATGGCTCTATAATTCCAAATCTTTTTGTCAAAGTAGATATTTTAGTTGTTCATGTTGTTGAATTCCCACTAATGGTCACAAATGAAACAACTGATCAGTTTACAACGGGGGATGCCATAAGCTCATTTGCCTTATGGAGTTCGAAGTATGTAAAAGACTTTGTTTAACATTGTTTTCACAATGATCAAGAAATAGATTTGTATGACATGTTTATTTATTTTTGGTGCCTCTTTGGACACCCACTTTGTTATGACCCATGATGTTGAATTGGAAAAATAATTCATTGTCGAAGTTTTATTTCAAATATAATGATTAATTAATGTCTTACATGTGGCATTTCATGAAATTAAAGTAATTACAAAATTCATCCACAATGACTAAAATACTATTACATAATCACGGAGGAATGACTATATGTCATCTTGCTCTTACATACAATGTCACAATTAACCATAGACGTGTCAAACTATAAAGTGCCCATGTTAGACAAATGGCATTCGGTATGAGGACATGTGGCACAATCATATGATGCCACATGTCCAATCAACGAAAATTCAATTGCATAAGATACATGTTTTTGCATCTAAAACAACTACCAAATTACTAATTTATGACTAACATGTGGAAAAATCCATCCATGTGCACCAATAAGTAATGGCCATGTGTAGTAGAAGAAATCAAGTTGTCATATGTTAGTCGAAAAAATATTGCCACACACATACCTTTTAAATACACCATAGCCAATGAAAACTTGACACTTATGCTCATTTATGAATCAAGATAGTCATATCCAAGTTATTTTTTACTTGACACCTTGTACACTACTTCTATCTAAAATGACTACTACGTGGCAACAGGTGTTGCCACGTGCAATCCATGTCACATAACATGTGTATCTAATGTGACAAAAATGACTGCACAATTGTCCATAATGTCTATTAGCTGAGAACTACCATGTCATGTCCTCTACGACTAAGTGTTCTAAACGTCTTGTCCAATATGACTTTTAAGGCCATTAGTCATTTGTGTCCTTAATGACTGAAAAATCAGTCATAAGGAATCCTTATTTTCTTCTAGTGATAATCATCTTACATGTCAATAGCACATTTTTTTATATTGGACCCTTGAACTGAACCCCAAGCCTTTAGACACACTCATTGTACCTTATGAAAAATGTTTTTTTTAATGTGAAGAAGGGTCCAATTCAAGGTTCAATTTACTTCAAATTGGTCCCTAGGCTTTTGGTCCTTGGACCATTGTCTAAGTGAAACTGAGAGTCAGTTTACCCCAGTTTACAAATCGAGCCCCAAACCGGGTTCTGCTTCCTGCCTAATTCCAAAATCAAGCCCCAAACCCAATTCCAGCCTGGTTCCAAAACTGGGACCCAAACCTAGTTCCAATCCCTACCTGGTTCCAAAGTCCAGCCCCATATGCAGTTCCAATTCCTGCCCAGTTCTGGAAATTGGGCCCAATTCTGGGTGTGTTCTGAGAGGTTCTTGGTACCCAGAACCAGCCCTTTTTGATACCCAGATCTACCTGGTGATGCAGGTACCCACCCAACACTAGTGTGTATGTATCTATCTACTAGCACCAAGTGCCTTACCAGCTTAGCTCTGTACATAGCACACACTTACAGTAGCTAGATACTTACCCACTTACATAGGTAGTTACTAGTTACACAGGTAGTGTTAGGTTGAAGTAGACAGGTCTGCATGATACATTACCAAGGGTTACACTATCGGTGACCTTGGTAAATGAGTTGTGGTTCATCCACAACTCAACCTCAAGGGGTTTCCAATGGATGATGGATGCACTGGTGGGTGCTGGCCGGGTCACATTATCTGGCCCACATTGTGTACATGATAGTGACACTGTTGCATCCTTCTTTTCTGAAGTCTATGAGAACACACATCGTTGCTGCTGAAGGGAAAGGAAAATACTACAAATGTCATGCTCGCCACATATCTGTGCATCATCGGTGAATTCCTTTTCAAATTATTTTTAAAAACTCAGTCACACAAGTCAATCAAGCAACCCCAAAAAATTCAGTTGATTTGACATCTAATTTCAAGTGGATCACTCAATTGCCTCTTCCAACAGTTGTAGAAAGATCAACATGCATCTCCTAATTATGACAACCCATGTCCTGATAATTAGATAGTAGAGATATTTATCTATCTACATCAATGTGTATTGCATTGTGTCCAAAATGCTACTTAATTCATTGGCCAGATGCATATTTATCATGTCCCTAGCTACTTTTCCTATGGAGTGATCATCTCAAAGACTGAACATCACAATAGTTGATGCTAACCCATTGTAGCACAATGCTTATCAACATCAATCCACTATTTCCCTTTTGCAAATGCTTACCTAATATGAACTTGGGAAGAAACAGAGAGTTCACAGGGGCCAAACACAAGTTTGTCAAAAACTCTATAAAAGGGGGGAAATCAAAGCTTAACTCAATATCAATTCTTTTATGCTAGTAGTCATTCTCCTCTCCTACAATTTAGATTTGGGTGTCTTCAGACAAATACTATAGCTTGCAACTCTGAGAAGAAGAGCTCTGTGGTGCCTGTAGCTATGGCTATTCGTCAGGGAATCAATACAACCAGAATCATTATGCAGATCATGGCAGCTTGTGTGTTTGTGGTTCTACTAGGGATGGGGAAACCTGTTTCAGGTCGGGAAATATATGTTGTAATCTTGAATGACCTGCCAGGGGAGGTCCTTCAGACCCATTGTCACTCTGCAGATAATGACCTACAGATACATGAAGTTCCTTACCTATCAGATTATCAATTTTGCTTCAGGGAAAACTTTTGGGGAACGACTCTTTTTACTTGCGATTTCACTTCTATCAAACACCCTACAACAGGGAGCATCATTGCCTTCCAAGGCGATCATTATGATGGCAACATGCCATGTGTTCAATACTGCAATTGGTCGGTCAACCCATTGGGCTTTTATCTTAATGGCCAGTTTGTGAAGGCATGGCCAAGTGCCACGAATATGAAAAATGTCAGTAAATTGTATTGCATTTTCTTTCCATTTTGTGTGCTAGATGCAAATTTGTATGTTTAATGTGCGGTACTGTAAATATGAGGGTGACCAAGTAGGTATCAGTGTGGTGGTGAGAATGCATATTTTGTAGGTAGTTAGAAAATGTAGTTTCCATTTGGTCCTAACTTTTGAGGTTTGTTCAGCAGTGTTGCTGTTACTGATTTGAACTTGTCATAAAGGGCAGAGTCATTACATGATGAACTCCTTGTTGGAACTAATACAGTCTAACCAATCAGATCTTGTGTGTTGTATTATGCAGGCAACAACACTTCTATGATCCGGTTGTTGATGGGAACGTCTCAGTAAATCACAACACTGCTGTTTTTGCCACAATAAATCCATTGAATTTCTAGAATCAATGCTTTAGTCATAGCAAGTTTCTTTTATGTAAAAGGCTTTGCCAAATATAAGTTTTTGGGCATTACCTTGAAATAACCCACAGTCATGTGGGGAGTTTGCAACACTTTGACATAATGTGAAGTTTCATATCATTGATTTGCAACACTTGATATAATGTGAAGTTTCATATAGTTGATTGTTTCGTGAATGGTCTTGTTGTGAAATGCCCACAATTGGATGCATCTTATTTCTGTTGCTTACATATCATTGATGGACAATACCAAAGTTATATGTTTATGAACCACTTGTTTCTGATTATGGATCTGGCAGTCTTTCTTAAAAATGAATGAATATTGTACTTACCATCCTTGACCTAAAATCTGTCTTCTTTGTTTTTTGTCTGCAAATACCTCAAATGGAGGTTGGTTTCTCACAGCAATCACAAGACTTGGTCGGTGCATGTGTGCCCAAAGATTGATCCCATGTCTTGTAACCATATCATGAGGCACCTGCAAATTTCAAGAGACAAATGTGCTTGTGACAGAAGAGATACCTATATATGTTCATGATTGCACAATAGGTTTCACTCAAACTATCTCCTAACATGACCAACTTGAGAAGTGCATCTAGTGGAGGACAGATGCGCCTAATTTGGCAGAGAAGAGACATCCCAAAACTCTGTGTAAAATTTTAAGGAATTGTCCCCTTGTTTCAAAAGGATTTGTTTACTTTTATTTGTAAAGGGGATTTTGTTTCACACAGCAAAAGATGGGACCACAGATGATTCTCATTATTTTCTTTGGGTGTTTGTTTCAATACTTTCCATACTGGACCTCTTTTAAATAATCTTTTCATTTTTTTTCACTAACTGTAATTTCAACAGTTTTACAAGGTGTTTTAAATACTTGTTTTTGTTTCAATGTTTTTTTTAATGGCAGGTATTTTTAATTCTTATTTCAAGGTGTTTCTGCATTAATTTTTAAAAACATCTTTTGCTTGGGGGTGGTGTAGAATCTCTGTTTTGACTTCAAAAGACAGTACCTTCAACCTTGTGGTTCCATCTCAAAACACAGAAGCTTTGTGTGGACAAAATACAGTTACAAGGTTAGTGTATGACACTCCTCAGGAAAGACAACATCTATACTAAGGACGTGGGAAATATGGGACTGAGGAATCCAACAGCAAACTTTGTTGAAGCCTAGACTCAGTTTCCTGACTACACCTAAATGCATAAGTGGGAGTGTCTGAAGGATTGAGCTTTCTGATAAAGCATAGATACTTGCCAATCCCCTGGGAAACATTTCAGAATGCAGATCACCACACCAGAGCTCAATCTGTATGTGATTTCAAGGTATCAACAAATTCCTCAGCATGTCTGCCAGCCATACTACCCCCACCAGCTGTTACTGCACACTACCAAACTGTGGGAGATATGTCTTGAGATGTTAGAGAGGACGAACACACATTGCAGGGCAGAGTCAAGCTGAATTGCAGCAAGATATGAATAAGATATGTTTTCTCACCCTTCTCCAAGGACCAAATCCAAAATCAGTGATTGCTTCACCCGCTGATCGCCATTGTGGATTCACCAACAGCAAGGTCATCTTTTCATCACTGCTGGGCAATGACCTTACCTATCCCAAAGACACATTTACATACACAGTATATAACTAGTGCAAGAAGACAGCATATCATATGCACTGTTCATCAAGATCCAGCCACATCATGCTCCTGCAATAGTTATAGGTATAGATCTTGGAAATAACAGAGAAAAGAAGTGAAGTGAAAACATACACTAGGTCAACTTCTGTGGTATTCCACATGAGTTTAACTCTGGCTTTCAGAAATACTCTGAGTTTTCCAGAAAACACAGCAGCAGTAATGAGGGATAGCTGCTTCAGTGCTTCAGCTATAGGAAAAATGAGAGCAGCTATGCTCTTATCTGCCAGGTACAGAAGACCAACAGGATCCATTTCATTGTCCTTCTCACTGATGCAGCGTGTTATGCTTTGTCACCTAACAGACTCATTGACTTGAACATAGCAGTGATCATCTTTGAGCATGCAATAAACTTGTCTCTTATACCACATGGATTAGTCCCTGGCACATTAACAGCAAAAGGAAATTCTTTTTCCAAAAAAAGGAAACAATGTGTCAGAGCTCTTGCATAAGCAAATCTTCTCCAAGACATTGCATCCAATTTACTCCTTTACAGAATCCTGACAGGCAGCATATTCAGAAATATCACATAGAAGTAAAAGATTGAACCCGGGCTCAGTACCGAGGTAGTTGAACTTGTGTTGATCAACAGGGAGTAGAAGCTATAGCTTCTGCTGCTGTTTACCACTGGCTATTGCTCTTTGTACAGCCTCCCCTGGCTCTGCACGCATGCCATTGACCAGTTTCCTTCCAAGTATTATAATTGCTGCAAAGGGTGAGAGAAGAAGTGACTCTGAGAGCAACAAACCTTGACATTATGTTGGAAGAATATTAGAACTGGAGGAAAGATACAAAACCTGGTCAAGAGCCAGAAGAAATAAGAACCAAAAGGGTAGAAGAATCCCACCTGCTTTACTTCTTCGTCATGGTTTGTGGGTCAGGCCACTGTTGAGCCTCTGAAACAACTACATGTGACCCCTTCACTTTCAGAGCTACAACTCTTTCCAGTACCCCATTTCTCAACACCTTTAGGTCTGTCTGCCAGATGATTGCCCTGCTGCACTTCAACTCATGAAAGACTTGTTCCGGACAAGGAGTCGCACCCACATTACATGCTTTCCTATAACCATGTTTGGTATACAAAATCTCATGCAAGAGATAGCAGTTGTAGCATGACCAAACATTGCTGCCATAGTTGCTTTACCCTTAGAAATGCCCACACAAGTTCAATTCCATGAGACTTTCCTATTGAGTGGCATCTGTTGACAAGATGTATTCCCAGAGCTTGGTTTCCAATTCAGACAAAAACACAAACTACTGGTGTCTTGCCAAACTATGAATAGAAACCAGATGAAGAAAACCCAGAATTCAGCATGCTCAGACCAAGAATCATGGAATGAGTTTGTAGAACATATACAACATGTAAATGGTAGGCAACCGTGAATGTGCTCAGGCAGAAGCTTGCATGACCTACTATCTGGATTGGGAGTAAAATTGTTGGTCTTGACATCAGAAGCATATTAATTATAGGTTATAAACCATAAGCTCCCTTACCAGTTATGTTGACATTAGCTAGATCCTTCTACATCTGCCGCTGCAACACAACAACATCCTTCCAGGATCCTTCTTCATCCGATGCTGCAACACAACAACATCCTTCTATATCTGCTATTGCAACATACAAGATCCTTCCATGTACATCAGTCTTGAATGCCAAGCTTCTGCCACCCTCCAGATAAAAAACATAACAGCAGAAATATCACAATATGAAGAGGCCTTAAGAAAGCCTTAAGCCTGCTTGCAAGGTTGCAGCTTCACTTGCAACTGGATCAATGCAGCGACTGGCATCCTCAAATTGAGATCTGTTCCCAAGAATCCCCAACAGTTTCATGCACCATAACTTGCCTGGGATTCACAGGGTTCAACACAACTGCTTTTGATGGCAAATTGTGCTTGCATTTCATGGTTCAACCCAACTACTGAGCTTCAAGGAGCACAAATACAACAGCTAACTCTGATCTCAAGCATCCAACCTGAAATGATGCCTAACGTGAGGTAAATGCTCCCGGTTTGAACCAAATCAAAGCTCTTCCATTCACGGTGGTTGCCTCTGGAAACAGCAACATTGGCAGGTGGTCAGTGCAAGGAGCTTTTCTCTGCATCAGGCAGATGTTCCCATGTCATGAAATTCCCAAACAAGTTTGAGATGAAAAGAGTGAGGGTAGAACCATCGATCACTAAACACACACCTATGACCAAACACTGAACCATATCTTACTTATTATTGCTTCATTTTGAGTGATCTTCATGGCTGTGGGTGTCAAGTAGAGACCTACAATACCTCTTTGAACTCTGAAGACAAAGGAGCAACCAAGAAGAAGCATGAAAAGGATGCAATGTCCAATTCAAAAAGCATGAGACCCCTTACTTTCAGACCCTCACATCTTCTTCATTTCTTGTCTTAATGATCCAAAAGATATGGGTGCACCAACTAGAGCTCTATAAAACCTCTTTGTCTCCAAAGGTAACATAATAATGTCCAAAAAAATTTGATTCCCAATCACAAACTATTTTAACAAACCCATCATTGAACATTAAACCCCTTACTTCGAGACCTCATATCTTCATGGCTATGGGTGTGCCAGTGAAGATTTACAATACCTCTTTGAATTCCAAGGCAACAAAGGACTTTCCAAATATTTCAAACCTTTTGATACACTAATTGTTCAATCATTGGCTATCTACCTTAAGGGAAATTGAAACACGAATGTGATAGTAATACTTCAACACAAGAAAAAATCCTTTTGCATCTAATGTCACAACACAACAAGATCCTTGCAGAATCCTTTTTCAACCAATGCAGGAACACACAAGATCCTTATGCATTTGCAACAACAACATAATAAGTTTCTTCCACGCATTCAATATTGCCTATCAAGTTAATTTTGTCACCCTCCAAACAAAAAAATTAATAGTAAAATGCAACAAGACAAAAGTTGAAATAAGATTGTTCAATGTGAACGTTAATTGGATCATGTATAAGGTTTTCCAGAAACAACTACTACAACTAAACACTAGCAACTCCCCAAAGTTTCATAGAGGAAAAAATCCCAAGCAACTAATAAAGATCTAGTCATATACACTACTAGATACCTAGCCTATGTGCCACATAAGCAACCTAGTTTAGGTGCCAGATAGGCAACCTAGCACAAACGTCACATAGGTACCTAGTTTTGATGCCACATAAGCTACCAACCCATGGCCTAACCTAGGTACATAGGTAGGTTGTCTATTGTTATGGATTTGTTGATTATTTTTTCATATTTGAAAATTTTACTTCCAAAATAATGGCATAATAATTGCAAAGGCAACCAACATATATTACAAGATAATGGATGAACCAATACAATGAAATGAAAAATACATTATGTCACTTGCAACTGGTAGTCAATTACAATGTATCATTTGCTACTAACATGGGATTTTTAGTTACAAATGTCTCTCGTAGTTGAAAAATAGTTACAAGAGTCAATCATTAATTTGTAATTTTCTTGTAATGACACAATTAATGTAGATCATTCCATCTAAACCTTAAAACAAAAGGAATGCATAGTCCTGATCAAATTGCTTATATGCATAATGTAAAAAACAATGTCACCATTAAAAAATTGCAAAATCAATTTAATTTTTTACGTTTTTTTTTTGTTGGCATAAGTTTCTTCTTGAAATGTTTTTAATGGGTGATTACATATTTGATAATGTTCTTTAGTTTTCATTGTTTGTGCACACCAATGTTGGTGGTGATAAAAATAGTAATAGACCCCCAATTGTTATATATCCACATATATCAAGTCACTTACCCAATATAGGGTTGGGGGGGGGGGGGGGAGATTTTAAAACTTGGGCGAAGGAAATCCAAAGGTGAGTGTTTGAAAAAAGCTTGCGTAGGAGAAAATCACAAACTTGAAAATGTTAAGGTTTTTGTGAAATTGAATCAAGTTGCCACCATGAACACATGATTATTTAATTCTTTTAATGTTTTGTGTTGCATGGTGGTGAACAATAATGGCATCATTGTTATGAAGTTTGGGAAATAAGTTTAGGGCTACACGACTTGAGACTTGACAATGGATTGTGAATATAAAAATGTATTCCATCACCATTGATAAACAACAAGAAATTGATGTGAAATTGTATGCATCGGCCTTCAAAGTTGAAAAATACATTGTAAGATGTTCATTCCTTTATTAAACATAATTTGACTATAGATCTATAAGTTGCAATCTACTTATGGCAAAGGTTTTTCCTCTTCCCATACAAAGGATCATCACAAAGATGATAAACCACAACAATCAAATATTGTCATCTAAAATGTTAGATTATGAAATGAGTTCTTTTATTTTGATGAAATGGAACAAGCCTTCTTCACTTCACTATGTTTTCTTTTGAAAATTTCCATATTCTTATATTCAATGTCACATCTGAAATGAGATCAATAAATAGATATCCTTGTAATCCAAAAAATATCTTGATGTCCATACTTTCAACCTAAAAAAAAGTCTTTTACAATTATAAACTATAATGCCACTAACTTTATTCTAGCAAGCAACATAAAAAAGTTATTGTAATTAATTTATCATTAAAATGCAACATACATAACACATTATGATTTAATACAAACTTGACCATTACCTATATTTACACATATAATGATGGTTTTTTAAAAATGATTGGAAAATTGAGGAACTAGACTTCATCACCATATTTGGTATCTTGTTTCACCTAATTATTGTGACATTTGTCTTGGATGTCATGGTTTGGCTTACTACAAACACACAACACATTTAATGAGATATTTATTAACAACCTAAAAAAATTGTATAAGTTTACATGCATTTTTTTAAAAACTATTTTTCAAATGCAACCACAATTTTGCTTTTCAAAAAAAACTTGCTTTGTATGTACAACTTTGATTTTGTTGGATTCAAACATTATCAATAAGGCCCTATAGCACAAAAACAATGAAAGTCATCGTGAATGCACAAAATAACATTTGAATGTAGTTCAACTCCACCTTTCACTTCAAAATCCAAATGTTCAAACACATTAAAAAAACATCACAAAATGTTTGTTGTCGCTAATTTCTTCACCTTTCTCAAATTGTTCATTATTTTAAGTAACATTTTATAAGTCAAAATTTAAATAAAATGGATGTTTTCCTCACACCCTTTTTCTTTGATATAAACAAACAAAAAAACAAGCAAAAACAATCCTAACTATGTACATATGATAGTTGCATCATCAAAAACTAAAATGCACAAAATGCTTAGAAAGAATGACCATTTGTTTTATAATTTATCTTGAATTTCTTGATAACAAACATGATGCATGAAGGCCCTTGATGCAAAGGGGGGATCTTATTACCACATTTAACTTACCATAACACAAGTAAAAAAATACAAAAGAAACTATTTTTTTCTATTTAAATTATAGTGGGTTGAAGTATATTAATATGAGAAAGATACATTGTAATTTTCTACTAAAATATGAAAAATAGTTCCAAAAATAATTGAATTGATTAAAAACCTTTATGGAATTTATAATATCAAATTCACATGTGATTTTGCATAATTTGAACCATTTGAAAATTTTGATAAATCTCATATCCCAAGTGGGGTTTTATGAAGGCATTCATCATATTAAGTTTTTGGTAAATTGAAATTTTGACCAAGAAAATCACTTTGAAATGAAGGGTGTCATTTACATTGTCAATTAGGCCAATGCATAAAACCCATTTCAATTGTTTATTTGGATGATTAGTGAAGTAAATAGTAATGTGATTAGAAACAAAAAATTGATTATGTTATACATATTTATGGCATAAATATACCCATGGTTTATTGAAAGTAAATGATTAAATTTATCTATTTATTCCAAATAATATTATATAACATTATTTTTGTGAAATTCATAATTATAAAGCCTAAACATAAAAAATTAGACCCAAAATTAAATGCATCAAATACATTGAAAGAAATCTATCATTTTGCAACACTATTTGCATTAATTTTCAATTGCATGTGACAATATGTATATGGACAATATATATGATATGAATTTATACTTTATATATGTGTGTGTGTGTTATGCTACAAGGGTTGCCGATGGTGACACATGTTCATTTGTGAAGGCCAATTATATGGTGACATGTAACATTTAAACATTATTTCATTATTCATCATTATTAATTAATTATTAATATCTTAGCCATCCAATAAAATGTGAATCGGGTTTTAACACATGTCCATTTGTGAATGCTAATTATATGGTGACACTAGCCAATTTTAAAAAGCCCATTGATTATATATTTTTAACTAATTAGGTAGTTGGTAGGCTATAGGTAAATAGGTAGGTAGGTATGTATGCCATAGGTAGGTAGGTCATAGGTAAATAGGATGGTAAGGTTAGGCTAACTGGGTAGGTTTAAAATAATCCAATTTTGTGTTTGGGGTTAGCCTTTAAAGTTGAATCTCTTTCATTGACCCATCCCAAATGGCATTCAATAAATGTTTGTGAACAAGACAAGTGCATTTACTTATATATATAGTGTGCACATTTGGAATCCAAAGCAAAAAACATATGGGATAAAAAATTAAGTTGCAAGTGCAACAACTATAGTTGCAACTTACATGCAAATACTAGATGCTACTTATGCCATATTAACCTAGTTTACCTACTAGTTAGATTAAATATATTATAAGCAATAAAATTTAATTAGTAATAATTATAATATAATGATAATATTATTAATTGGTTAATAATTGTAATTATAAATTTTTTTGATAATTTCATATGATTATCTATAATGATTAATAATATTATAATATAATTACTTTGGCTAAATTAATTTTGGTTCAATTACTAACTATAGTTAAATTAATTAGAAGGCTAAATCAATTAATTATTTTAATCATGTTAGTTTAATTTCATGGTTAAATTAACCATGGTTAATTTAATTTCTTAAATAGTTTAGCCATGGTTAATTTAGTGAAAGTTAATTTATCTATGGTTAGTTTAGCTTCATAGTTAATTTAACCACAATAGTTAATTTGGCCTAGGTTAATTCAACCATGATTAATTTAACCAAGGGACCTAATTTAAGTTTAACCTTGATTAATGTGAATTAAACTTAGTTTTAGCCAATGTTTGCCTTGGGTAACATTAATTAACATGGTTTAACCTTAGTATTCAAGGTATAAGACTACTATACATAGCTAAGGTAGATATATTAAGTGTATTAACGTAAGTATATATTAATTTAGGCCATGATTTTTATGACATGTGTCCATTTTGTACAATACTAGTTGTATGGTAGTTGCACACACAACCGTATGACCCAAAAATTATACAATACCAATTTTGTAATTGGAAACACAATAAACTTAATTGCAAATGACACTTGATTACATGTAATTGCATAATGACTAGTTGCAAATGACAAGATTTCTACTAGTGATACTACAATACTAAACCCAAAAAAACCCAAGAGGGGGTCATCATAATGTGGTTTCACCCAAAAATCCATATTCAATTTAAGTTAACTAACACAATCCATTTTTAAATCCATAAGATTGATATTCATTATTTTGTTATGTTTTCTTCATTGTTGAAAAACATCATATGTGTTAGTTTTGCGTAAATGGATCCCTTTTTGTGGTATCCAAGAAGAGTTTAATATTTTAGACATAACAACAATTTAAAAACTATCACAATCACAATTGCAATCACAATCCATATGGTTAACACTATTAATCTACAATAATTATCCTTCAAAGAATGATCAAGAGGTTAGAGAGAAATGAACCTTTGAGTTTCACATTTCACACCATAAGTTGCAAATCTTGTTGTTACATAAGTTATTTGTTTATTTATAAACACATATATGATACCTTATGTCTATGGTTGGAGTTTGATGAGTGCAACACGAAACAAATTACAAGAAATATATAAGCCTACATAACGACTTCATATTGGAGTTACATGAATATGATGTACAATATCACATGCACTTTGCTATTGACAATCATTAATATTGCATTATATCTAATAAAAGAAATTGTAAAAAAAGCTAGTTGGATTAACAAACATAAAAAGGGTTGAGTTTGAAGATGGGTTTAATTTTCTTAATAATGTCCACATGATGTTATTCAACAAATGTCAAATGTGGAGGCTTTCCAAACAATATTAGAGAAAATAACATATTCGCTAAAACATGTAAAGGTGCAAGTGTGTGCTTTTGACATGAAACTATGACCAACCATCCTCTCAAGTTTCTAGATGGGTCTTATGACAATGTAATGATCATTTCATATTTGATCAATGGTCATGGTTAACCTCGTTGTCAACCAAGAGGTTAGTTTCACTCATGTTCCAACCAAAGATCTCTTTTGAAAAGCTTTTGTGATGTCATTAGGCTTGGTCTTTTTTTAGAAACAAAATTTGATGTTGGAAACTACATGGGATTGTGATTGACGTCATGATTGACTTCACATGCACCTCAAGAGAAGACTTGTTTTTTCATGGCACGTGGTGGATGCAACATGTAGGTCAAGATAGGAGTTAGGACATTCAAGGCCTAAAGTACACACCTAAGCCAAATTTTTCACTGATTATTTCAAAGTCACCAATGTTGCACATAGAGGTCATGAGTTCTTTAATCACTATTCAAAATGGGTATTGATAAAGGCATTGATTAATTACATTTGTATTTCAATATAACTCAAATCTAGTAACTTGATGTATAAGTCCATGTTTTTTATTTTGTTTCTAGGAAAAAACCAGAATTGGAAAAGTCCACAACTTTAGTAAATTTGAAGATGCACTTTTGTCTTGCTAAAGGAATTCCTTGCAAATTGGTTTTCACATATGGAGAAGTGAAGCTAGGTATGCATTACTACTTGTAAAGTTGTGGAAGTTAAGACAACCATTGTGTTTGTTGATTTCTTTCACATCATTATTCTACCATAACACTTTTTTTTAATAAAGATATCTATAGTATTTGTGTAAATATTTAAATAAAATCTTCATGTGTTGTCCTTTCTTTGTTTTTGGAGAAATAGGAATTTTTTTGTATATAAGACCAAATAAATTCTTTGGGGGTGAAAGCAAAAGTATATATACACAAAAAGTAATCCTTGAAGAAGTAATCATGTTTTTACAAATAAATGCAAGAAAGTAGAATCAAAACCTTTTCATTCATTGTGAAACTATCATGGGCATTAAATATTGAATTTATAGTATGTTGTGTACAAAGATCGCAATTTTTTAATGTATTAGAAGTAGGTAAAACATATTTTAGAAATTGACTAATGAAATTGCGTTCAAATTTACTTTATTAGAAGGTTGATGTATTATTACTTTTGAATTGGAACTTGAAAGTGCATAAGTAAATTTTAGATTGGAATTAACCAAGAAAGTTAAAAAATCCAATGTTTTTCAAACCTACTTGTTTCTTTAGACAACTTACAAAGTAAAAACAAATTTATTTGCATTTTTGAAAAATCTATTTAAATTTAATTTAAACATGTGATTATTTAATATCATTGACATAAATTCAAAAAACATTTTCATACTGATCATTGCAACAAATAATATTTCTAGATTTAAATATGTTAATAATGCTTAATTTATGGTTATTTTACATTTTTCTTGACAAAGATCATGGAATTCATAATTGCTTATGCTTTCACCCTTGGGCAAAAACATGGTAAAGTAAACACATAAGATACTCACTTTTATCATGTGTCATATACATAGAAACATGCAAATAGCATTGTGAGGAATTTTTGCACACCTTCACCATTAAGATATGCACTCACAAAAAAAACCCGGTTGGAAGTGGAACTACTATGTAGTTGTAGTCTAACACGTAAGGCGGTTCAAGGTAAGTAATGAAATTCACTAAGGATCTAATGCATTGTGTCCAACATCTACACATAACATCCTAATCTAACATGCATTGAATTTTTGAAAAATTAATCTAAAAGGAGCCATGGTATAAAATTTCATAAGTTTTTAGTTTTATTTTTATTTTTTTGATCAAGAGTTAAACTTTGAACTAAAAACCACTTTGCTTAGATTGAAGGAAAAAACAGACAATTCGACCCCCTCTACTTCCAACAAGTGTAGCTCCCTTTCAACAACTTCGATGATGCTGAAATTTTGGAAGAACCTTCTACACCTTCCAAACTAAAACTAATTTAATTTTGACACAAATCCAACGATGGATTTGGAAGGAACAATTAATTGAAATAAAAATCCAGAGGCTTTGTCATGGAATTCCTTCCATGGACTCCACCACAACACCCTCTACTTCCAACCAATGTAGCTCCCTGACAACAACTTCGATGATGCTGAAATTTTGGGAGAACCTTCTACACCTTCCAAACTAAAACTGATTTCATTTTGACATAAATCCAACGGTGGATTTGAGAGGAACAACTAATTGAACCAAAATTCCAAAGGTTTTGCTACAAGTACTTGTTGCACACAACTTCCTTCCATGTTTGATTCTTGCACACTCCTTTTCCATGAACACCTCTACACACATAAGGACGAAACATTCTTCTTCACACTTCCTCCTCCTCTTTTTTTCCTTTCCACATACACACAATGCCCTCTTTCTTGATAAGCTTCCATGACCTTCCTTAAGCTTGTTTCCCTTGTCCAATGAAAGCTTGAAATCCTTTGCTCTAATCAATGGCCTTTTCATCCTTCTAAAGCCAATGAGAATTGAGAATAAATTGCCATCCAATTGAGTTTAGGATGAGAATTTTTGGGCCCAATGAGACACAAGGAAAATTCCATCCTCCAATCAAATAGGATGACAATCCTCATGACTAATGGGATTGGAGGATTCATTCCTTCCTTTATCTTGGATATTTTGATGAAGTCTCTTGAGCTTGATCCTTATCATTTCCGTTCGTTGACCTTCACATCTTATTTCTTCATCCTAATTACTTCAAGTAACTAACTACTAGGATAGTTTATCGGTAGTAACTAATAACGTCCTTGAATTCTTACTTGACTAATTCAATGGTTGAACTA
>Ga0209611_10002343_pt1 | contig 33197 bp, 21 predicted proteins | sample S1TSphgellanicum_3_FD_187693 | JGI IMG/M metagenome (GOLD analysis project Ga0209611, IMG submission 187693) | Host-associated microbial communities from peat moss isolated from Minnesota, USA - S1T2_Fc - Sphagnum magellanicum MG (SPAdes) (version 2) | ecosystem: Host-associated > Plants > Peat... | reverse complement strand
ATAATTAATTTATTAATTTTGAAGATTCCATTTCGAGAATGGAATGTTTTTGGAATATTCTAAAAAGATTCTACATTTTCCTTTTTTTAATTTTCTTTTGAAAAAAAAAAAATTCAAAATTTTCAGCATTTCTAAAAATAATATAATTTGTGTCGAAGCCTCCAAGGTATTACTATATATATATATTATCACATACCAATACAAACAGTCTAACAAAGAAAATTTAAATATTTCTAAAATCAAATTGATATATAATAAATTGCTAACTCTATAGTAGCCAAATTTACGATTTTTCTTTTTTTTTATGAATGTAAATAGTGAGAGATGAATATTAATAAATGGAAAAATATTTAACATGCATATGATATAATGTAATAAGCCCACTAAAGTTTAATTTAAGATGTACTTAATTTCAACCTCAATTCACTTTACAAGAGGTGGTCATCCCAAGTCATAGGAAATGGATGATCTTATGAAAGACATTCTAAAGCACATCATACATAGCCATAGGATTGTTGCAAAACACTCAACAATCTAAGATCGCCCACCACCGTATGAAATCTTTTATCCTTAGCTTCATGTGCAACTCGTCCAAGGTGTGGGAGCAACCAAAAGCATATGGATAATAACGAATAGTGGAGTTAGTCTAGCACCTAGAAGTGAGATGATCACCTAGAAGCCTCTTTTCCCCAAGGAAGGAGCACTGGCAATGATTTGGAAGACCTTTGAAGGGAAGATACACTTGATGCAAGCTACTAAAATAGGATCTTTGTTTGGCTTGCTAGGCGGATCTCAACGTCATGGCTTTTGTTTTTAATGCATGTTTTTTAGTGTTTTTGTTCATTCTTCATATATGATCCGAGGCATGGTGGCCATGCCCCCCCCCCTGTGCCCCCCTCAATTTGGTGATACATTTTTTTTTGCTAGTTTTTTATAAAAAATTTAGCAAAATTAGTTTAATTTACACTAGTAAAACACAATCCTCTAAAAAATTCCCAATTTTTTTGACAAAAATGTTCAATATTTGTTAACTTGAGAGGTTCATATTATAAGTGTGATGTGATTTGGAAACCTAAAAGTACATTTTCAAAAGGAGTGTCATGAAATTTGAGAATTGAGTTGAGAGAGTCATTAAAGTCCAAGAAGCTAACAAGTGCAAATCTATTACTATGAAATCTTATCCAATCAAAGATATTTTCTTGGTGGAAGGTTCTATCAATAGAAAGTTCTTTAAAAAATGTTTATTGGCACTTAGCATACACCACAAAATTAAAAAACAAACAAAGGTATCATGCTAAATAACATAGGTCCATGGCACATGACCATCCAAATGTGAATTTCAAAAAGTGTTTTGAGTAATGAAAACAAGATTTCTATGTGTACATAATTTGTATCTTCAAGTATAGATGGAATAGTTTTCTATTATCAAATCCAAAATTAGAAAAGCCTTCCAAGAAAACTTTTTTTTTTTCAAAACCTAGATATACATACACCTATATTTTTCTCCCCCCCCCCCACCCCCAAAAAAATGTACCCTTTTATATTTCCTAATTTCCAAGCACTCATTTCAATGTTTCATATTTTCTTCCATTTTAAAGTAAAGACACATTCACATGGTCACCTTTACAAGACTTTTCTTATTTGGTAAATAATGGTGTGCCGAGCGTTGCCCCATGTTTTCAATGTGCTTTAATCATGGGTTTTCTTCATATAACATGGATTTTTTATTGTACATTATCTTGAAGCTAGAGATGTGGAGATATGTTTTATCTTTCCCATACATCGCATGTCCAAACTTAGTCCAATTTGGATGGATGGGACTAGTAGATTCTAAGAATGACATTCCATTTTGGTTCCTTTTTATTTTCATGCCTTAGATCCCTTCTCCTCAATTAGCCACGATGAACAATCCCTCTTCTCTTCTATGATAGTTTTTAGTTCCATTCCTCCAAAACATAAGGTAAAAGAAACATGGAAACTCTTTAAACATATAAATCCTTTGAATGTGACAAGGTTTTCATTCATGAAAATCCAAAGAATAGATGAAAAACTTGAGTGACTTTTTTAAATTGAATATAAATTTGACACATCATGTTCACATCATGCTTACAAGATGGCCAACTTCCTTTTATGGGAGCCCATTACTTTTGGAAAGCTCAAAAGACAATCTCAAAATGATGCAAGTTGACATTCCTGATGTCAATTTCTTTTTGAAAGCAAATCCTTTGAAAGAAGTCAGCTAATTTCAATGTGTCAATTATAAATGTTAATCATTATTTGAAAATTACGTGTGTACTTTGTTTGTTGCATATGATTTTTAGCATGATGGATTATTGATCTTGTTTTTTTGCATTTATTTAAAATATATTTGGTTTCAAATTGTTCACCATATAATTCTTATCATCATGTATGTATTAACTATTTTTTCCAAGACTAACTATCTCATTCTTATATCATAGTTTCATTCTCTTCTTTTCAACACCATAGTTATGAGCATATTTTTAATACATTTTACACCAATTTGCATCCCATTTATTTTCAATTGAATATGAATTCTATTGAATGTATTGGAATTAAATTAAGGAATTTGAATTCAATTCAATTTGAGTTCAATTCCAATGGTTATGATTCATCAAAATTGGTTTAGGTAAGACAACTTTAAGTTTCATAAGTCATTGTCGTCATTATAACTTAAATAGTTCCAAATTGGAATTTGTTTAGCCCATTTTCAAGTGAAGAGGCATGGAAAGGTGTTTTTTTGGATATGTGTTTTTTTTTAATGTTTTTTTTCAACACCATATTCACAAGAATTGTTTTAGTACTTATCCACCAATTTGCATCTCATTTATTTTAAATTTAATTTGATTAAATTTAACTTCAATTCACATTCAATTCAAGTTGCAAATTGTAATGTTGTTGATGATTGAATCCCATATAGGAGGATTTATTACATTTTACACATTGCATCATGTCATTCTTTTTTGGTTGAAATTCATTTATATGAAGGTTATTTCAATGTATGTTATGTCATTGGGTGCAAATAAGATACAATGAACCTATAGGATTACTTTAGAAAATAATTACATGTCTTTTTGCCCAAAAATACTTTTTTCATACAAATGAATTTTTGAACAATTGTTTTTGCAAATTGTTATAATAAATGCTTACATTTGTCCCAAGTGCATGACATTTTTTTTGTTTATCATTTTTGAATAAATATTAATTTTTGAAAGTGTGTTGATCCCTTGTAAATTCAATGTTTTTAAATGAAAAAAAATCAAATTACAACCAAAAATTCATTTTTTACATTTTTATGTTTTCTTGTATAATCTTAAGCTACACTTTTTCTTAACATATCATGTACCCCATTTATATGTGGTAAAGGAATTTTGAAATTCTAGAATTTTGGATTAATTTTGGAAAGTTCTTTGAATTTTCAAGGTTTTAAAATTCCACATATTTTAAGGTATGAATATTTTCTGAATGTGGCTAATATGTCTTTATCCTCTTAATTTTTTTCCATATTTTAAAAAAATTATATGAATATCTTTTATAGTCCTTTGCAAAAATGACTTCTTCTAACACAATAGGTGTTCATTTTCAAAGGCCTTAAATGGAAACTTAAACTTAAAATTTTATGAAATGGATTTTTGGCTTGAATTCCTTAACATTCATATGAATGAAAAAAAAACAACTTGCCATGATTACCATGGTTTTAAATGTCAAAGCATAAATATTTCTCTAATTTTGTTTGTTTTCATTTGTAGTCCGACGCCTTTTATGGTTGGTTGGATTCTTATTAGACCCCATTGAAATATGAAAATGTGTTGACCAATTAAGTTTCATGTGGATATGTTAACATTGCTCAAAATATTATTCACAAATGAACAAATGCTAATGAAAAAGGTGAATAAAAAAAACCTTTGCATTTAACATTTGAAAACGTCCATGACAAAGTTGTTTCAATATTATGCATGGTATTCAATCTCCTTTTTACTTATTTTTTTGTTTTATAAATCATAAATTGTATAAATTTGTGTGATCCCTAGCAATTATGTAAATATTATGTGGGAATTATATGCACAAAGGACGACATGGAGCAAATGTGAAAGCATGTTATGAGTTTGATAATCATCCAATGAAAATGTGTTTCAAACACAAAACAAAAATGAAAGTTGACCATGAATTAAAAATATTAAAATTGTGTTTTTATTACATAGATTGTGATTTTTTATGAAATTTTTTTGTCATGAGTTATCTATGTTTGGGCATGCACATATTTTTGTTTTATCATTGTGGTTTACACTCACTCAAAAGTGTTACACAAGTGATTTTCATTTCATTGTGTGTGATTATGTGAAAAAAACTATTGAAAATATTAAGGAACCAAAAACAGAAATATGTATTATTCTCTTTAGTGGTTTTTTAATGTTTTTTTGGCAATTTTGTCTTGTTATGTTGAAAATGGTGACAAATTGTTTTGCAAATAGAAATTTCATGTACTCAATGAAAAGGCTCAAAAGGGGCTTAGTTTTTTTCTTTTGAACTTTGGGGGATGAAGGGGATGCAGAAGGAATTTCTTTTGTTTTTTCTCAATTCCCAATGTGTTCCCTAAGACATTCACAGTAATGTTTCATTTTTTATCCCGTATTGTTGGATCATGGTTCAACTTCCATGTTCCCAAAATATTCATGATGGCCCAATCAAATGGTTTCTTTTGGGAAAAAATCATTTGTGAGTGCACCTTTCATTAACTAAGAAAAACATAAATAAATACCCCCCTCCCCCCAATATGATAGGAACATGATTTCAAACTTCAAGAACAAAAGAAAAGTCCATATGGTTAATTTTCATTTGGTTTTGTAATTAGCCTTTGAAACATGCATAATCACTTTAGTTTTTTTTGTCAACAACTAGGTAATTAGTCATTCTTACAATTACATGTTGCACATACCTTGTAGTTCATAATACTATTAAGCCAAAAAACTTATCATGTCATGTTTGAGTTGACCCAATGAATTTCGATTTTGTTGTTGTGAGATCAAGATAATTTGTAGATGGTATAATGTGAATATCCACTAATTAAATTAAGTTTTGATTGACTTGTAACTCCATTGTTATTAATCTATGTTTTTTTTTCATTTTTGCAAAGAAGTTAGTGGGATCAAATTTTAAATGCATAATGCTAATTTAGTAAAAACTATTGTGTGTTGGGAACTTTGATTGGTCCCATTGCCAAATAATTTATAATTTGAATATGACTACCACTTAGAATGTGAAAAAATCTAGCCCATATTTCAAATTTATAGGTGAAAAATTATGGCTATGTTTGGAATTAAGTTAGAGGTTTTTAACCATTATTTTATTGCAATTAAAGTTTGTTTTGTGGTGTTTTAATTTTTTAAGTTTAATAACCAGTTTCAACAAATTGTAATATTGCACACATAATGCAAAGTTCAAACTACAAGCACAATTGAACAAAACATACAAACAAATGAATTTACATTAGTAAAATAAAAGCACTTGTGGGGGATTTGAACCTTTCAAATTGGCCCTAACACAAGTGACTTACAAAACCACAAATACTATCTAGTTACAACACAATGTGCAAAGATAAACCAATTTGGCTTGTTATTTATTCGGATTTTATATAGAGATGTGCATAAATAGTCATATATACAAACTTAAGAGGTATGGGTGTTCTTTATCCCTCACCATTACATTCACAATTTTGGCTCATGGATTTTGATTCATTATTTTGTTCATATGACTTCAACATTTACATATGATATTGTTTTTTTTCAAATACTAATACTTTTTGTATGATGTAGGTTTTAAGGAAAAAAAATTATAACCTGTACTAGAAGTATTATCAAAATATTGAATGTATTGGTTTTCATTCTATCAACTTTGTATTTATGCATATTTGAATACAAAATATCCAACTTAAATGTTAGATTGATTGTTTTGTTCATATCAATGTCATGTTTCATTTTCTTGGGTGGTCTACGCATACATTGTTTGAATTGTTTGTATGGATTAATACTCTACCCAATGTATAATTTGTTATTGTTCTTACATCTAATGTTATACACAAAATGCTTTTGTATTTTGTTCAAAGAGTTGCTCCCTTTTTTTATAGGTACATTACATTTTTGGACAACATTATTTGTAGTTGGATTTTTCTTGTTGTTTGATCTAAGAGGTTGACCATGACTTTTTTTTGAATTGGTTGGGCTATCCTCTTCATGAGCTTCAATTGGATTAACTTGTTTGTCCTCTTTGTTAGATGTTTCAATTGAAAATAATGTTTTCTTTAGTCACTTCAAAGGTTTTCTTTTCCAACCTTCATTTCTTCAGTGTTAAGATCATCAAACTCAACTATTTTTAGAACATGCTAAACATTGATAGATTTTGGACTTTTTAGCACTTGAGTTGGTAATGAAACTTGCTAATCGTTCATTGATTTTTTTGTAGGAGATTTCACCTTTTGAGAAGGGACAACAAAGGGTAGGGATGCATAATCATCTTTCACAACAACATTTAACTCTTGAAGAACGTTCTCCATGGCTTGGTAAGAGGGAAAAAGGTAAGATGCCATGTCATTTTTTTCTATCAAATTCAAAGTATTTACATTTGAGGTGATATGGACTCAAAATCCCCTTGTAAGTAGATTGTATTTCTTGATGGATGAGACTATATGCATCCCGCTTATTGAGATGAATGTCATTTTGGTCGTAGTTGACATTTAAGACATCCATGAGGATAAAAACATGACCCAATTTATTTTTTAAATGTTAGCATCAAATTGAAATCCTACTTTTGAATATTATAGCCTTATATTGATATTTTAAACAAGTAATAGATTATTTGCTAACATCAAAATCATACAATGTTACATTCTTTTGTAGCAATTCAGACTCAACTTACAATTGGGCCTTTGTATGTAGAATACTTGGACATGGTAGGTAGTTGTTGTGTGTTGAAAGAAAAGTTTTTTTCTACATCCAACCATCTATAAACTCTTTTATTGTTCATAGCTTTGAAATGATTGTTTGGCTTGAAAATCCTAGCATCCATAATTATCCATAAGCATTTTTTGGCATGTGGTAGTACACCACTATTTTTTTTATGGTGATATTGATGTTTTGTTTGGTGCCAACACAAGGAATTGAAATGCAAATTTTGCTATCAGATTTTGGAGCATAAAATTTAGTCTACTTGAAAAATTTTGAAGCCATGACTACAAAAATCAAAATTCAGATTAACTACTTGCCATGTTGTTTCATTTTTTTACACACCTTGAAATGGAAATTGAAAATAAGTATATTGGAAAGCCATAAGGTGTCTAGTTCTTTTCATATTCTTAAATAGACAAAATTGGTGTTTTGTATTGTTCACAAAAGCCTTCAACTTCTTAAATTGTTACATTTAAAAATAATTATATGTCTTTTGATGTTTTATATCTACTAAAACTATTGGAAGTCTACAAGTTTTAAGAATTTATATATGAGCACAATACATATGCTCATTTTTTGAATGTAACACTTTTTATAAAAATTTTAGCCCTTTGTCTTCTTTTCCTTTCTCCTTTTTTCTAGATATTTCTTCAAGTGTTCTACTTTTATGTGTGTTCATTATCATTTCTCACTTTTAAAATATTAATTTATGTGTAAGTGTAAGTGTTCATTCTTTAATTGGTATTAATGTAAAATTTGCTATACATCACTATTTTCTTTGTCCATTTTTTTCACAACAACATGTTTTTGTTTTTGGGGTTCTATTGTATATTATTGGGATTATATCATATATTTGATCTTCAATGGGGTTTTTGTCAAGATCTTTAATTTAACACTTTCACATTATGATTAAACATTGTCATCATCATCTTTTTCAAGATTATTATTACATGATGTTAATGTTGTCAAGATTTGTACTAAAATTGCCTTCTAATTTTGGTGATTGTCCTTGACCAATGTAGATTCCTAAACCTCATGGATTTTGTAAATTGCTCTTGGAACTTTTGTCACCATTTGCTAGTATTCATCTATTCATAACTCATTTTTCAAGTTTACATTAAAAGTACATAGTTTAGCATCCAAAGAAAAAACATGTTCACACTCTCAAGTGGTATTAGTGTTGTAGAATAGAGCTTCCACTCATCTTCTTTGAAAATAAAAAATTCCAATGTTTTTGCACCATGATCTAAAGAACCCACTAAAGAATGAAACTTCAAGATCAAAAGAAGATTAACACACTATGATCTGAAGAAGAATCTAACGATGAATGACCCATCAGAGACTGAAGAAAAATTAAATGAAAAATGAAAAGGCCACTGAAAAAATGAATAATCCTTTGGATAATTTCCCTAAATATGAAGCTAGAGAAGAATCCATCCACTAAAAAATGACATCAAGATTTTGATATGTTGATTATAGCCTTATTGTTGAATGTCTAATGCATATGCCCTTTTTTTTTGCCTTTTTTAAATTTCCAATGTTATTATTAAGAACTATGAACCTTCACAAAAGAAATTCACAACATTCGAATGAACGGGTATCCACATGATCATTTTTTTCATGGGTAAATTTCATGGGTCCATGTTAAAAATCTTTTTTATATTGTATTTTTTTGTGGTGAAAATGTAACTAATTTTTGAATGTTTTCATGAATTTTTATTCCATAATGTTCAATAAACTAAAGAAAAAAGAGGAAAAATAAACCCAAAAAAAATCATGCAAAAGTCCTTTTTACACAAAATTATATGTTTAATGCAAAAGAAATCAAACATTGCACAAAAATGTTAAAATTTTATGAAATTGAATAGCAAGACAATATTATAGACTTCAATATAATCATTTAAAATTTAAAATTAATTATGTTAATACTTATAACATGAATTATGATCATTCTCAAAAACATGTATAATTAAAATGTGAAATTGATGCTTGTCATTTTAAAAACATTTGACATATTAAATCCAAACACATGAAAAGAAAATTCTTGATGGAAACATTCAAATATATATATATATAGGTTTTGAATTTGTTTGAATTTTTTTTGAATTATCATACCAAAGTGTAGTGTCATTATATTTAACATTTATATTTTTAATGCATTTGTAGTTAAAATTTTAATTAAAAATTTAGCCTTTGGAGATATAAAGTTCATAAATCAAAAAATATATACTATAACATTGAATGACAAGGAATAAATGCAAGAAATAGACATTATATACCTTAACATAAAAAATAAAAAATTGATGTAAATTATATGTACACTTTTGGGATGAATTTTCGATTATTCCAAACATGTATAATAAACATGTGAAATTGATGATAATATGAAAATTTTGTCATTTTAAAAGCATTTTACATATCAAATCCAAGAATTTGTAGAATTAAAATGCAATTATATCATAATATTAAATAATTAAATAATTAAATATCAAATTTTCATATGTATATATATAAGAGTATTGATGACAAGGAATGAATGCAAGAAATAAACATTATAGACCTTAAAATAATACATTTAAAATTGATGTAAATTATATGTATGCTTTTGGGATGAATTTTGATTATTTTATAAATGTATGAAAAAGACATAAAATTGACAACAATAATTTTTAAAAATTCATTTAGAAATTATTTTACATATCAAATCCAAGAATTTGTAGAATTAAAATGCAAATATATCATAATATTAAATCATTAAATCATTAAAATTTCAAAATTCATATAGTAGAGAATTCAAATTGATAGAAAGAAGGAATTTACAAATATGAAACCTAATATGCATCATCATCATATGTCTTCAAATATATTAAAGTATTATCAATAATTTTTTGGAAAAATAATTATTTTATATCATTTTTTTATTGAATTGCCTAAACACAAATTTCACATATGTACTTGGAATTTGCATTGTACAATTTATGGCATCATCATTTTCAATATAATATAAGTTATCCTTTAGGGTTTACATATATTTTCAAATTATTACACATGTGTTTGAACTTTGAACATAAAATCTATAAACATCAAAATAGAAAATGACAAAATCAATTGATAAAACATCATAAGGTTTATATATATGTCTCTTCAAATTAAATGTGTAAGTTTGAAAATACTAGAATGTAACATTGAAACTAATATGCATCATGTGCAATTCATACGATTGGTATCACTAATCTCCTTTTCATTCAATGTGCAAATTGAGGGCATTTTTTATGGATTCAAATCCCAAGTTGAATTCTATTCTTTTGGAAATTTGAAAGTATACTTTCTTGCAAACATACCAAATACATGTGCCATATATGTTTTAATATAAATATGCACAAATATTGTAAGTCATTATTTAAGGTTAAGTCTATGACTTCAATATTTGAAAATTTTCATATATATTACATCAAAGTATAAGTATCAATTACATATTTGTAATTGGGTACAAATATGTGCATCTGACATTTAATCACTAAATAAATAGTTATCCAATTCAGAGTCTTCTGGATTTGTATGTTATGAAAGATCAAAATGCAAACTTATCAACTAGAACACTACCTAGCAATCAAAAACATTGCCAAATGGCATACATGTTGTTAAATGACAATATTAGAACTTTCCTAATTACAACAAAAAAAATTGATAGATTTGGTGCTCATTAAATGACTAATTTAAATTCATATTAACTCAAAGAAATTATGTTTATTGTATAAAAGTATGGTTTGTCTCCAATTACCACAAGTGCAATTAAAATTATATTTTGACGTTCCAAATTACTTTTCCACTAAGTTCACATCAAGTTCCCAATATATTATGTACACCTAGTATTTATGAAATCCAAATATGTTCCCAAGATTCATTTCAAGATGTTCCAAATAGTAAAACAATTCATCCCTTGACTTCTACCCTAAAATTTAATTTGTATAAGTGTGATAAAGGGTCATTTATTGTTAGTTATAATAAATGATACATTCATATCATCTATTACGTAAGATATTTTAATTAAATAATCACTTTTTCAAATCCAAAAAAATAAAAGTAAAATTGCACTACAAAATAATGACATATGAAAACAAATCAAGATGATAAAATCCCAATGTAATAAAATCAAAGTGAATTGTAATATTTTTTAACCCTGCACATGAAGTTTATAAAAGATGATAATTGAATTTATCTTTTTGAAAAATGATGAAAATTAATGACCACAATAAAAGGTTATGTAATTTTCAAATAATTTCACATATTTAAAAAAGTTAACTGATAATTGATAGAATGATGCTAATGAATTTTAAACATTTTCAAAAAACTATCTGTGATTTTCAAAGCATTAAATATTATAGCACAAAAAACATGAAAATAATTATATTGAATGAATACATGAAAAATATATATTTAGGCTTTGATGAAGTTTGAAATTAATTGGAAAAAGGTGAACATTACGGAAAATCATTGTAGTTGTAATAGATTAAAGTATGTCATGTGGTAATTGATACTAATTATTTTATTTTAATATACCCAAAAAATAAAGGTTGAAAATAGTAAAATTACAATTGGCATTTAAAAAACAAAGTTCTTAAAAATCTCACATCATTGAATATTTTTAACATCAAAATAATCTTACAAAATTGAATATGCAAGAAAACACAAACATCAATAATAAAATAAAATATTATAGTGTAATTTTCAAATAATTTCACATGTTAAGAAAATAAATTGATAATTAATTGAATAATACTAATGTTATATTTTGGTTTAGTAATTGGGGATATTTTCATATTTCAATAAAAATATTAAAAAATTGAATGAATTTAAAAAAAATAAATTTTAAATAATTTCAAATGTGAAGTAAGAAAATTGGAATTACTAATAAAAATAAAATGTTATGATTTTCAAAGGATTATATACCACACCAAAAAAACATGAAAGGAATCATATTGAATGATTACATGCAAAACATATATTTTGGCTTTGATGAAACTTAAAGTTTTTGGGAAAAAATGTTATGGAAAATAATTATAGTTGTAATTGAAGCATGTGTGGGAATTAATACCAGTTAAAAACTCAAATGATTTATGATGAATGGTATATTCCTAGAAACTTCTTAAATGAATTTATTTAGTAAATAATTTTTAATTCACTGAGAATGATTAATCCTATATAATATGTATTAATTCAAATGTTTTCCAAGTAATTTTATAGCCTATAGCTATACATATCATTAAGAAACCACTTGTATAGAATTTGGATATTTTAATGTTTATGGATTATGATTATTCATAATATATCAGTATACCCAATTGCAAAAATCTTTTAATTTTGCATTGTTTGTTTATTTGCTTTAAATAATTTTAGGACTATAATCTAACATGTAATTCATTTGCATTCTATAGTTGGTGGTATCATCAGATCTAATGTGATCCAAGTCATTTTCATAAATCAAAAATGAAATTAAAAGAGAAATGAAGATGTCAATGACAAAACTATATAAATAAACAACAAAAGGTTTTCAAACCTTTTGATAGGTCATGGATTGAAGTTGTAGCATTACATTTGAATTGGAGTAAATGTACATGAGATGTTGTGGATTTTGTGAATTCACAAAATTGCACCTCCAATGAACACATTTTAATGTTGTTTCGAATACATTTGGAATTGTTGTTGGTGCAACATTGTATGGTTGTTCAAATATTATTATGTCTACATACACAACCACTTGTGATGCTTTGCATGTGTATGTATGTAATGCATGTTTTAAATTCTATGAACAACCATAATATATCAAATATGTTGTATTTCAAAGCATGGATTATATGAAACAAATCCTTGCTTTCAATCTATTCCATCTTCAACTTCTTTCAATTATTGATATATCAATGAAAATTGAACAACAAAATTACAAATTCATGCATGGCCAAATACAACCATATGGGTTACTTGACAATCCTTTACTCTATTGGAACTCCAAGTTTCATCCAACTAATACATCAAAGGATGTTAATTTGGCCCTTAAAAATCTCTTGCACCAAAATTTGTCTTCAAATCCACTTATACAAAAATACATCAACAATATTGAAAAACCAAATCCAACTCATGGATTATGTGTTTTATTTTCTTTCATTGTAGAAGAAATACTTGCAAAAATTGGTATTGGTGAAAGGCCTTTTTCAAGTATGAATGTGGAACCTTTCATTCAAAAATTCTTGTTACCTTTTGACATGCATCCTAAAATTCCTCATAGTTTTGATGACGCCTTTGAAATTGGAGAATTAACTATGCATAACAATGACAACCCTTTCAAGACTAAAAGGTTATTGGTTCGAGAAGATGACATGTGCACCAATCCAACATTGAACATGTCACTTGAAAAGACATTATTCCCTTTCCTATTTCCACACGGATGTGGGGCATATAATGGAATCAGTGGTTTATTTCCTTATTTAAAATAGAGAATGTTTACATTATATCCACCATATTTACTCTTGATGTACCAAGTGTGACAAGCAATTCAACTACTCAATGCTACAAAACATTTATGTTTGAAGAAGGATGTACAAAGATTAAAATGCCAACATCTTCAATGGTTAGAAATTGATGTTCTCAAGAATATCATGAAGTTCAATTTACCACCTTCTATTCCATTAATGCCATAATGGCACCATACCCAATTCAAAGAGTTATTAGTGATGGTGGAGAACTTTGGAATGCCCTCATTTTTCCTTCACTTTGATTTTTGATCAAACGTCAAATTTGAGATGGAAAGAAATTAAAGACATTGAAAATCTTGCTATTTTTTCAATAACACATTTTCTTGGAAGGATTGCTTAGTTGAATGTGTGGCATTATTTTATGCAAGGTTGCAAGCCTTCATGTTAACCTATGTTTTTAGTGGTGATAACATTCTTGGCATTGTCAAACATCATGTAACATTATTGGAGTTACAACGTCAAGGTGGGTGAAAACATAATTAATTTAACATAAACAAAATATTAAACAAGTACATTTTGATGCAATCATTTATTAAACATTTAAATTCAATAACATAAAGTTTGAAACCTTGTCAAATCTTATTGTCAAAACACACCTACATGCATCAAATTTATAACAAGTTTAATATTGTAACTTGTTGAAAAACCTTAATATAATAATAATCAACCATAAGTCAAATAATGTAATCATATTGTTCATTGAAATAATTATGCTTTTAAAATTTTACTAAATAAATGTTCATTTTATGGTACATTCCATTTATGTTAACAATGATCAAGATTTGTCTAAATTCTTATTGTACTTTCACCCTAATTCTACACATGCACACATCATATTATGGATAAATGATGTTGATGTTGACTCCATCACAAATGAAATGGTTGCAATGGTATCTGCTACTATTAACGAATAGTCTAGAAAATTCATATTGCTAAACAATGAACATGATTTGACATTGTTCAAGCTATTGGAATGAAAACAAATGCATCAACGTGATTCATGATGTAAAACAAATAAACAAATTGAAACTTGCAAATACAGATTTCCCACTATAATATTTGTTGAATAACATGTGGCTCAACATTCAATCACACAAAGGTGGATTGAAAAGAATCAAATCAATTGTGTGATTTTTGAGTTAATTAGACAGTTATTATCATCTTTATATGTGTGCAGTCAATAATCTTTAATATTAAGAGAGACCTTAGTCTTATATTTGTAAAATTGTTCTTATTTTGAACATTTGATTGTTCAAGTTTAAAACTCTTCAAAATGTTTTTAAAATGTGAACTTTAATATGAACTTTTAATATCAATTCCATGACAATCAAATTTCTCATTTAACACAAATTTTCATAATTAAAATGATATTCACATAGAAGTGGATATTTAAATATTCAAAATTTAATCATTGTTTGAAATATTTGCATGGGTTTTGGCTTGTTTGAATTACTTATGAACTAGGTGACAATATTATCACTCATTTAGGAAGCTCGAAATATGGTGCTTTATCATTGTACTACATTGATATTGTGGGTGCACACATGAAATTCAGTGAATCACATCTTCATAATGGTCATATTATCTTTTGAAATATGCTTTGAAATGTGAACCACAAGGCACTATTAAATTGGATGATGTTAGTGCAAAAAATTGGGGACACTATTAGAAAACATGGTACTTTTTTATTAGCAAATTTAGTCAACAAATACCTAATTTGAATAGGCATTGAAAAGACCATTTCGTCATTTTGGACAAATTGATTTCAACATATTTGTTGTGACTAGGGTGGTTTTTTTGATTGGTAGAATATGGACCATTTGATTGGTAATTTTGACTAATCAAACTTTTGCCCAGATAAATAAAGTTTGTGGTAGGTAAATAGGTCATAAAAAGGCAAGTAGGTAAGTAGTAGGTTGTAAAAAAGTAGGTAGGTAGGTGGTAGCATAGCTTAACTTACCTTATCCTACTTGACCTACCTTAATGTAACCTAGTATATCCTACTTAGCCTATCCTACTTACCTTAGCCCCTTAAGCATGTACATAGGTTGTAATGTTAGGAATTCAACCTTTGACCTTCCCAATGATAAACCAAGTCCTTAACCAATGGACCACACCATCAAAAGGTGTTCAACTTTTGTCAAATTTTTTATTTCACATGTTTATTTTGACACTTCACTACAAGATTATGAGGTATGGAAGTAGGTAGGTTATAAAAGATAGGTGGGTGGGTGGGTGGGTGGGTAAATAAGTAGGTAGGTCATAAAATCGTAAGTGGGAGGTAGGAAGTAGGTATGTAATAAGCATAAAATGTCCCATTTGATTAAAGAACATTGGTCATTTTGACTAATGATGTCAATTTCTTATGTTCAATTTGATTAGATGTCCCATTTGACTAAATCCCATTAGCCATTTTGACTAGGGTTATTTAATTTGACTAGATGTATTGGTCAAATAAGTCATTTTAATCAAATTGATTGGTCAAAAAACATGTTTTGGGCCTTTAATCAAAATGGACATGTCCATTAGTCAAAAAAGACCAATTAGTTAACTTGAACCATTTGAAAAACCATGTTTTGTAGTAGTGGAATTGGTTGATGTAACCCCTTTGCAACTTCAATTGATTTTAACAATAATAATAACAAAATTAATATTTCTAATAGAAATAGCCCTCTCACGTTTACAAATCCTAATTGTATTAAAAATGTTAGTGTAAAAGGGTGTTGATTCAAAACTGCCAAACGTGCATACAAAAATGGTGACTAAATCCAAGATACTTGGATTTCATCCCATTGATATCTATTGTGTATGGCCTTTTGACATGGCCCAATACACATTTACAAAGTATTAGAAACATTTTTTCTGCAACAATAAGAATTGAAGAAGAAAACATGTTTGGTAAAGACAAATTAGGGTTTTTAAATATAAAAGTGAACACTTGGTGCGGTTCATCAATTTCAATCCTGGCAAACATGTTGAACCATTTTTTTTCAACATGCTTGTTAAACAACATTTCTTTTTCTAGAAAATGTGAATTAACATCTCCCACAAATTCAGTAAGATCATATTATCATGAATGTTTTGTTGTGGTATTGTGAAAACTCTTAATTCTTTGCAAAACCTCATATGACGCACTCCCAACTCCTTGAAAAACTCAAATGTGAGTCCAAGTAGAAGATAACTGAAGAGGGATGAGTCGAGGCACATTCTTTAATTCACAACATTTGGAGGGGTAGAGGGGCGTGTTGGAGCTCCAGGATGGGATTAGGAAGAGTTGACAAGCTTCACTCACTCACATGGGCCTGCACACAACCCACACAAGGTGGTTAGTGCATAGTTGGAGCACCTTTGGTGCTAGGACGAGCCACGGGCAACACGGACACATTAGATTCACCACGGCCCGGACTTGGGGGAAGCCACCACCTTCCCCCTTATAGTATATTCTATGGCTGGCCACGAAGCCTACATCCAAATGGCTTTTCTCTCTCGGGACTCCCGAGTGGGAGTCTCGAAATTGCGTTGGTTGGGACTCCTGTCACTTTGGAGCCCCATAACTTTGCGAGAAAACCTCGGATCAAGATGAGGTCTAAAGCAAAGTTGTAACTCTCGTCAAGAGCTTTCCAATGGTATTTGCACATCCTATGCAACCAAGTAAATCGGGTCGATTTTCGACTTTTTATAGTCGAGAGTCAAATTGGTAGTTTGACTCCTGGCCTTTCTTTTGGCCATAACTTGTGTTTCAAATGTCCAAATGAGTAATGTGAGCCCATTTTAGACATCTACGTTTCAAGAGCTTTCCATAATACAAAGAACGCCACAAGCCATTTAGTTTTGACCCCTGAAATGACTTTCTGAAGTTTCGGGAGTCCATCAGGAGTCCATCTCCCAAAGTGGGAGTTGCCTTGGGAGTGTGAGGGTTCACTTCCTCATACTCCCTAGGTTCACTCCCTCATATTCCCTTGCACTTCTTACACTCCCGGGAGTATGTGATGTGACTCCTGGGCTTCTTCTTGCCTTAACTCCTGGGCTTCCTCTTGCCTTGACTCTCGGGCTTCCTCTTGGCCCGCAACCTTGTAACCCCTTTTCCTTGGTCGTGAGCCCAAAGCTAGGGTTGCGACATCATATCTGAAAATGGGAAGAGAATTTTATATGATGATGAGAAGAAAAACCAAATATACAACAAGCTTTTGGAGAAACATCCTTTTGAAAATTCACAAAATTTACAATCAATATCAATATTGATGTTACATGTGTTGGATCACAGATTGGTTTATTTGATCTAAATTATTGGATATATGAAATTGGTGATTTTTTGGAAAATGCAATTTTGTCACTTGAACAAATGCATATATTCAACATCATTTGTTTTAAAACAAATGGTTTACATTTCATTTTAAGTACATAACCTATTTGATTTTTGTGAATATTAAATATGATTTCATTTCAAATATTAAAGTAATTACCACTTAGAAGTTATGCATATTTCCATTGCATGTATGTTATTAGTAACTCCTAGTAGTGAAAATATATTTTTCATTTGGTATTTGACCAAATACTATATTTTATTAAAAAAGTAAGTTATCTTTACTACAACAATAGGATGTGCAACATCAAGGCTTAGTTCAAAAGTTTCAATTGTCCACAACATGTTTCATATATATTGCAAAGGATATGTTTGGTCATTATAAGAATTAAGTTTTGAATTTTAAATTTTCAAAGAAATTGAAATCATCATTATTGATGAAATGTCAATGATGACGAATACATTGTTGCAAAGCATTGAAATGAGACTATGCCAAGTTGACAATGATACAAATGAACCATATCATTCTAAATTAGTGATTTTGGTGGGTGATCATGCACAACTTTTAGCATTATGTCATTGCCATCTATTAGACATAAAAAATTATCGTCAAAAACATTATGTTTATAATGTGATTGATTGGAATTTTGCAACGTACCATATTTTGAAAACTTCAATCCAACATGTTGAAGACCCAGAATATTATTCTTTTTGGAACATAATCCGTTGTTGAGCACCAATGAAAGAAATAATTTCATCAATTTTGAACACTTGCTACATTGATGAAGAATTAGTAGAACAATTCATTGATGACAAAACGATAATACTTTGCACACATTGGAAGGACATTGATTATTACAATGATTTGATTCTTCACAAGAAATTTCCAATTTACCAAATTTATGCTCTTCAATTGGAGACAAATGTAAGGAATCTTGAACACATTCAATCTTGGGTTAACAATAAAAGATTCAATCACATGCAACATGTTGTATTGGGAGCATTGGTTATGTTGACTGAAAACATTGACTTAAAAGTTGGTGTTGTAAATGGAACCATTGGAATTGTAACAAAGTTGGAGTTTAATTCAAAAGATAATGTTTGTAGCATTTTCGTTGCATTCAATCCCTTAGGATACATGCAAATAGTTTGGAAAAAATAAATTCAAAACAAATATGATTCTCAAGGACATTTTACAAAGCATCATTTCTTCTAATGTTAAGTTATACAATTATATGGCACAAATCCCAAGGTGCAACAATATCATCCAAAGTGACAATACATATTTGTGAATTTTTTGCACAAGGGTTAGTGTATGTAATGTTATTTAAAATGACAAGTCAAAAAAATTAAAAAATTATTAACAATTTTCAACCTTTAGACATACAACCTATGTTGCCATGGTTTTTAGAAAATGTGAACATTATTGTAAATTGAGATACTAACACATATATCATTGTAATCTAGTATGCACTATGTGCAATTCTTGTGATTGGTTTTAGCAATCTCATTTCCACTCAATGTGCAAATTAGCCATATTTCTCTAGGTTCAAATCCTAGGTTGAGTTATACTTTAAAAAATTTAGAGATGTCATTTCTTATGAAAATACCACATATATACCAAATGTTATACTTACATTTTTTGTTTACATCTTTAATATATGAAACGTTTAATAAATATTGAGTCTTAATTACATTTATCATTAAGACATATTTATAATTGGATAAAAACATCTCGATAATTGATACATAGGCAATGTTAACATTTAGTATGAAATGTTTTTACAAAATTGACATCCAGGTTAGATAATATTATGTGCATTCTATCATGTATTCTAATAACATGATTTTCATGTCAACAACTTGCGGCCTTCTACAATTATTTGTTAATTTCATTTTTCTAAGAACACGAAGTTCAAATTTAACATCGTTCCTTGTGTCATTATGACCTTGGTTTCATGAACCATTCGAACAAAATAAACAAACTACCTTCCCTCATATATAGATATTTTTGTAATTCATTTGAACTTTCATTTGAGTGATTATTTCAAAGTTTAGATTTTTTTAAAAAAAAAAGAGAGATGTGCCCACATTGAATTGATAAAATTAATAATAAGCACCACACAAGTGCGATTTTAAATTCCAACGATTGTTGGTTGGATTTTGGTGTTTCAATTTCCAGACCCAACCAGGGTATTAAAACACACCTTACTTTAGACCCATTACACACTTTATAGGATTTTGATTTTTTATAAAAATATGAATTGAGATGCCCTTCACCCATTAAATGCAAAGTATTGATTAATATATCTATTGAACATCAATCTTAAGAAGGTTTTGAAGTAAAATTGTGCTTGTTCCTTTTTGGCTATGATTATGCATTGCACATCCAATTTACTTGTTAGAAAAAAGAAAAAAAAATGAACCCAACAATTGAAAGGGGAAAAATACTAATACCCTTCATAATATTGGGGGCTAGGCCTACCTCCACTCCGGGTCCCAAAAGGACCAACTAGTTCTTCACACCTAAAGCACAAAGCCTATTACAACATTTTAAGTGCTAGTGTGCTGAAGAGATCAAACTCCTCTTGAAAACAATTCATTGACTGTGACATAGGCAGAGCCAATAACTGCATCGAATTCGGGCTTGTTCATCATGCCTTCAAAACCAGTAATTTGGGTGTTTTCTATGGCAAAGTGCAGAGCTGGAGATTAGCAAGCACAAAGAGATTTTGAAGTGATTAGGTCACCACCACCACACACCTTTGAGATTTTGTGAAGTGATTTAGTCACCGCCATCGCGCACCTTCTTCTTTATCTTCTCTCATGTTCTGTTATCAAAAAATGGTTGAATATAAAAAAAGCAAGAATGGGATCTGGAAAAATCTTTGTTCAACCCATAATTGTTCATAAAAAATTGTGATGGGGAGGAGGAGCCAGAGTGAAAATTGGGTCTAAAACTCTTAAAACTTGTATCTGATGAAAAGCTGTTAAAGCTTTGTCAATCAAAGGGTTTAAGAGTTTTGCTTGCTTGGGGAATTATTAGCACCTGGGTATCAAAAAGTGGAGGAGTTGCAAAAGTGTTGCAGTAGGAGGAGGAAGAGGAGTTGCAATAACATTGCAGGGTTAGAATCAACAGTTTGTCCCTGTGCAGCTGAACCGTGGAGAAAGAGAAAGAACCGAAAGCAACAAGAAGGAATGTCTGTCAATCTTGTGCCCTAAACTACGAATGTACCAAGTTCTCTCTGGAAGCTAGAAACTTGTGTTTTGGATTTGCACATCGTTCAGGATAATGGACATACTCAAAACATCACATGACAGGCTTTTGCTTGTTGAAGCAATTTCTCATGCGGTTCACTTAAGTGAAGTTCACAGGTGTGGCTCCTGTCAGTGTGTTTGCACCCACAAGAGATGGTTTTTGCTTGATGCAGAGATTTCTCCCTGTTGCAGAAATTTCTTTGTATTCACTACTGAAGAAGGCAAGAGCATTTTGTGTGCATTCTGTGATGGCAGAGGAGGAAGGAATCTCTTCACATTTTGTTTGCAAATTTTGTGATAGAAGATGAGGAAGGAAGCTGAATCAACAGCAGACTGTAGTAGAAGAAGTTGATACATTGATACTGCTGCTGCCACTCTCCCTCCTCCTCCTCCTCCCTGCTTTCAAGTTTTGCAGCTTCAGCTCTTCTTCTTCCAATTGAGAGTCTAATTGCAAACACAGAAAAAACTACAGCAAAGTTGATGAATTTGATGGAAGAAAAAGGTCTCCCTTCGAGTACAAGCGGAAAATTGAGTTGTAGAAGAAATTTTATCTTACAATTACATGAAAGAAAAGAGGGGCAATAAGAAACAAAGTGCTGAAGTCTAGAAATCAAATGGCGCACGAGTTCCCCCAATTCTTTTTCACCTAGAGCTTTCTCATTTTCCTCTGTTTGTTTTCTCTGTCTGTGTCTGTGTCTCTATCGAGCTCTGAACTGTCCCTTTTGTCAGACTTTGAAATGAGTAAGATGCAAATGTTGCTACCATGATCTTGTGCTGCAATGTCCAATTCCACCGCCATTGAATAATGGTTCAACATTTTCCACTGTCTGCTGCTGCTAAGATGGAGCCGGAGAGTCATCTTCTCCACCTGCTACTGCTGCTCCTAAACATGGAGTTGAATCCACCATGAACAACAGTGCTGCTGGTGCTGCTCCTCCTAAACATGGAGCTTCCACCATAAACACTGCTGCTGCTGCTGCTGCCAGTATGGAAAAGAATGAGGCTCCGAACTTGGAAGCACCTCAGGCGAGAAGACAAGGTTGTTTACAAGTAGACTTGTTGTTTGTTCCACATAGAAAGAAGAAGAAGAAACCACAAGCAGGTGTCTGGTGTCCATGACAATCCAGAGCTTCTGATGGTGTCCATAACAATCCAGGGCTTCTGATGTCCTCCATCACTGGGCATGCATTGCATGCATGCAAGCAAGCAATCATGGACTCCTCAGGGTTTCAAGCTTTCTTGTGTGTTTTCCCCTCAAGATTAGAGCTTCCAAGTTCCCTCGACCCTCGTATACTCTACTCTCCAGAGTTCTTCAGATTTGTTCTGGAGCGTCTCCGGAAGCTCCAGAAGCTTGAATGTGCTGCTGCTATTTACGATCCTCAAACGAAATTCTACGGGCCTGGTGCTCCTCAAAAGTCTTTCTGGGAACTCTCCTATCGATAATGTCCTGTAGCTTGAGCTCGTAATCCTCCAGCTGCAGCTGCTGCTCAGATTGCTGTTGCTGCTGCTGCTGCTGTTGCTGGTGAATGACGACGTGATGGTGGTGATAGATCGTATGGTGATGCTTGTGCTCCGTGACATTGCTGCTCTTTCTGTGCCGCGGAGACTCGGAACCACCACCACCACCACCCCCGAAGTGCGGCAAACTCGCCTGCAGCGCGTGAGTGACGGACCTGAACAACATTGATCCACTCTTCTTTTGCTTGCTGCCTTGAGGCTTGTGGCAATCGGACGGAGCTGTTGTCGTTGTGGTTGGAGCAACAGCAGGAGCAGCAGCAGCAACAGCAGGATCTGAAGCAGCTGCATCCAGCTTCTTGTCGCGCCCAGATTTCCTTAGCGACAGTAGTCTGTGTTTGTGGGGATGGTGGGATTTGTACAAGAGCTCGTCGCTCTCGTCTGGAGTGTGGTTATGCTTCTTGTTGTCGTCGACATGATTCCAGTAGCTCCAGCTGCCATATAGATGAGAGGAAGAAGAAGAAGATGAGGAAGAGGAAGAATTCTCTGGGCCTGTGTAAGACTTACGTCCCAGCTTGTGCGGCGACGAGTCTTGGGGCGAGATGCGAGCTTTGTGGAAAAAGCTTCGCAGCTTCTCCTGGAAACTCTGGCGCATCATCGCCCCGCCCCCATCCGCTGAGACATCGGACCTGGAGGACTTGTAATCCACGCAACTCCGCCACTTCCGTTGCGACAGATTCAGAGGATTGGGCGTATGCCCCGCAAACTGCAAGTCCCGGGCTGCTGCTTGTTCTCGTTCTCGTTCTTGTTCTTTGTCTTCTTCTTCGTGCAGCAGTTTCTGAGCTTGGATTTCTTCTGCCATCGCTCCTTTCTCCATGCAACAGCTACTGATACTACTACGCCCTGGGGACTTACCACTTGCTCCTGCTGCAGCATTCTGCCCATCGACTGTTGTGGTGGTGGGTGCTTCGTCGCGCTCGTGGTGCTGGTGGTGCTCGTCTCTGTATGCTGTGTTCGCGACAATGGAAGAAACCACCGGCTGTTGCATTGGGTTTGCGCCTTGAGATTGGAAGGAGCAGCGATGCTCCTGAGTGTAAGAGTCTTCGACTGAGTCACGCATCCTCTCGGAAGGAAGGACGCGAGCATCGCGATGCGACTGATGACGAGAGAATGGAGAAGTCATGCGCGTTGTGTCCAAAAAAGAAGAAGAAGAAGGAGAAGATTGACAACGTAGACTCTCCTCCTCTCTACAACTAGTCAAACTTCTTATCGTCGCAGAAGAAGAAGAAGAAGAAGAAGAAAGAAAAAGTTCTTCTTCGGGAGTAGTATGAGAAGAAGAAGAACAACAAGAAGAGCTTGGCTGCTGGTGGAGCTGGAAGAAGAAGGCTCGGTCGAACTGTTTGGACAAGGAGTCGAGCTCGTAGGAATCGAAGAGAGTGCTCCCTGCATCCCATCGATGATTCTTCACCGTCCTGCTACTGCTACACAAGCTGGTGGCGACGCCCCCAGCATGCAGACCTTCGGAAGGACCACCACCGCCATGATTCTTCTTCATCTGCGCTTCGATCTGTTTTTGTTTTTTCACAAGAACAAAACACACATTCCCATCAGCAGCAGCAGCAGAAACCAAAGATCACGAGCTCGTTCAGAAGTGAAATGCTCACAATCTTGGTTACTCTTTCTCTCTCTTCCATCTACTGCAGCAGATTGGGGTTCAAGGACGACGACCCAATGATGCATCCAATGTCTTCTTCCACTGCACCGTCTCTCTTACTGCAATTTCTTGTGAGAAAAGATGAGAGGAGCTTAGGATCTATGGGAGATGCTGCTACAACCTTGAAGCGGGTGGCTCTTCGCACACCGATTCCACAACTGCGGTTGTAATTGGTACTGCCTCCGTGATGCTGGAACACTGCCCATGCAGCCGCTTTGGTCGTCTCCGATGACATCTCCTCCTCTAACCTAGTCCTACTACTCAGTGCTCTGGCGTAGAGCTCTATCATCCAGAAGATCTCCTCAAAACCCAAGCACAAGAAGCTTACACACACACACACACACACACACACACAGACTCTCTCTCTCTCTCTCTCTCTCTGAGAGAACAACAACACCACCAACAACAATGAATTTGTGAGGAGCTCCTCAAGGACCCTTTGTTCACAAGCTCACAATCTGCAACCACAACAGCAACTGAGGTGATCAAGTGCCTGCCTGCATGGGACACTCACACTCATGAGTAGAGCAGCAGGATCAAAGCTCCTGTGACCAAGCCACAGCTGTTTCTTCTTCTTCTTCGACTGCATGCCGAAGAGGATGAATCCATCCAAGTCTAGGAAGCACACACTAGTTGAGCTTGTTGTAGCTGCAAGAACCTCAGGGAAGTCTCAGATGGATATGACGATGATCATGGGTTTTCATGGGTTTTCAAGAGATCATCAATCCTGAAAGCAGAAAACTGAATTGCAATGCTGCAGCTGCCAATGTCCATCATGAGTTACAGTGCAAAACAACAACAGTTCTCCCATGTCAGGAAGTCTCAGAGCTTCTTCTTCTTCTTCGTCTTCTCATTCTTGTGAATCTTCTTCTTCGTCTTCTTCTTCTGGCAACAATATAATATAGAATTTTGTTTCCATCTCTGGGCCCCCCACTGCACCACCACCTCTGCAAATCAATTCAACAACAACAGCAAAATTGGCTTTACCCAAATACACCAATTCTTGCTAAGTTCTTGCCATGCTGCAGCCACCAGCTCTTGCTTTTATCAATGTGATTATCACAAGGACAAAAACACAACAACAACAGCAACAGCAACAACAACAACAAATTTACTGCAGAGCTGCTCTGCAAGCAAACTGCAAGACTGAGAGCTGTCTGTGAAGAGCTCTGAAAGCAGTTGTAACAGCTGCAAATTCCTAATTCCTCATGCTCTTTGAAGAGCTCTCAAAGCAGTTGAGCTACAAAATCTTTCCTCAGGAGAGACTCTCTCTCCCAAAAGAGCAGTATCCTCTCTCAAGCAAGCAAGCAAGCAACAACTGCGAAATGCAGCTGCTCAGCTTCTCTTTCCCAAAGAGCAGCTTCCCAAAGCAAAACTGCCATAATGCTCACAATTTCTTATTACACTGAAAAAAAAGAAAAATTCAGGTTTTGAGGGAAATTTAGGTAGGAATTCCTACCCCCTTCTTTTGCCTCACTAGGTAGGTAGGTAGGTAGGTAGGTCATTATTAGGCTCTTGATTTTTGTTGTTTTTTTTCTTTTTCAAAATGTGTGTATGTAGGCTATGTATTTACTTATTTATTTATCCATTCCATTTTTTAGGGTTCCAAAGAGACAAGGTGGGGTCCATTATTCCTCACTAATTAACTATTTAGTCCCTTTTTTTTTTGGATTTAAAAAAATTTCTAAAATTTTCATGCTTTCATAGAGAAAATGGGTACCCTTCTTCCTCATTAATTAAATATTTTAGTCTCTTCTTTTGTGGATTTTGATTTTTGATTTTTTAAAGAAATTTCATGCTTCTATAGACAAAAGGGGGACCCTTTCTTCCCTGAATTCTCATTAACTACTAATTATTAGGCTCTTTTTGTTTCTGGGTTTTAGGTTTTAGGTTTTTTTTAAATTTCTTTTTTTAAATAAATTAAAATTTTATTTTTATTGATAGGATTTCATAGAGAAAAAATGGAGGTTGGTTGCTAGGATGTTTGGTTGACAAGAGTAATTTGCTTGAAGTGCCTTCCATGTTTTGAAGCCACTTGCCAACTACAAAACAGAAGGAGAAAATTTATTAGCTTTCAATTCAAGGGTGGTGCAAGACAAGGGAGTCATAGAAATGACAAAAGAAAATCATTAATGCAATTTTTTATGTCATGGGAAAACCTTTTTTTTTTTTTTTGTTTTTTTGTTTCCCCTTCATTTATATATGTTTGTTGTTTACTAGGCAAGTGTATAGGACTTTCCCCTCATTGATTGAAGATGTGGGATTTTATTATTATTATTATTATTATTATTTTGTGGGGGAAAATTTGATAATAATCATTGCCTCAAAAAAATTCCCCAAAAAATAATTTTGTTGCCCAAAAAAGGACAATTTTTTAAAAAAAAAATTGCCCAATTTGTTGGGCTTCAATTGGGGGAAAACATATTCCTTCCCATCCTATCTCCCAAACCAAAAATAAAATAAAATTCCAACCTATAACTTAACCTACAAGTTTTGTTTTGTGGTGCACTTTAGTTAGCTGCTTGTTACAAAATATCTCCATGCCAAAATGGGCATTGGGCACCAGCACTCTCCCCTTTCTATCCCTGCATTTTGGACCTACCCCAACCCTGGAAAATTTGGTAATTTTTGTGGTGTTTGTGAAGGAAGTGCCTGGCACTATGGAATCCAGAGGGATCAGATTTTCCTTACTCACATTGGGTAGCCATCTCTGATGGATGACTCATGCTTTGGTGATGAGAGGGAAGTTGGTGGAGATTTGCTTGTCTTCATTCTCATGGGATGGATGAACGAATGAATGAATGAATGAATGAATGGATGGATGGATGGATAGATGGATGAAGGAATTGATATCTAATATATATCTATGGCCCCCTTCTTTTGGAAGTGTCTAACTTATGATGCCTGCATGCAAAGCCCCCTCACAAAAGAAAATTATGGGTTTATAGGAAAAATTAAAATTGGAAAAAATCAAAAGAAACATAAATTCAGATTCCTAGTTTAGTTGGGTTTTAACTTGTTGACAATATGGACAACTCTGTTGAAACCCTGTGTGTATGTATATATGTCTAGTGGACCTCCCCCAATGCTTTATATGTGGTTTTGGGTTTTGTAGTGTGAGGGTTTTGAAGTTTGTACCTTATCTTCTTTTGGTCAATATTTTATGTTGCATTTGCAAGGTGGGATAGTTGTTGTAGTGGACTTCTTGAAGTTTAGAGCAGCTCCACCCATGCTCCGGCCCTCCAACAGTTTTTTTCACATCCAAGATTAGTTATTTACTTTTTTTTCCCAGCTCCATCCATAGAACTGAACCGGGGATTGCAAAAGGTGGGAGACTACTAACAGCAACCCACCTGGACGAATCGAATCACGTAGCCAATCAACAACAGGTGTTAGATTGTGCTATTCCTGTAGCCAGCCTGTGCAAAAATGTTGGGCCAAAACCATTTTGCCAAGCAAAAAACCAGCATGTTTTGACTTTTCTTCATCCAAAATTTGTTGTGTGGTGCACTAGTGGAGGAGTTGCTCTTAGAAATTATATATTTTCCTTGAACCTAATGTTCATTGCACATGTTTTACAAATGACCTGCCATTGTTGTTGTTGTTGTTGTGTACGGTGTTGTAATAGACTTTCTGTGAGATATATATCCTATGTAATGTATATTGTGAACTACATGTGGTTGGACTCCTTGTACATGTCATTATGCGGTGTTATTTTGTTTGTTGGTTGGTTTTGTTTGGTAGAGCCAACAATAATCATCCCTCCCCCTCTCCTATCCACCCCTACTCTTGGGTTTGTATTCTAGCTTTTCTCACAGGGATAAGGATGGCAATGATTTCTGAACCATCTCAGAGGCTTCACTCACTCCGATATATACTATTGCATTCATTTCTTCCAGATCAATTTTTTTGCACCTTGTTCCACATATAAATTACCTCTTCAAACGAAACCAACCAAGCTTCCCATATCATTCATTATTCACTAATTTCCAGACCATTACATATGCAGATCATAAGTGCTGTTCCCAATACGAACAGTAGCCTAACACATAATGAAAACATTGGAAAGCAAGCAGAATGAGTTTCTCAATGCAAGAATAATGCAAGAAGTCTCAAAGAGAAACACTAATACATGAATGGGTTTAGGTTTTCTGCAGTTCAAAATGCAAGTTCCAATTAACATAATAACCACATCGATTAATACCTTAAATATCATGAAACATTCATGTTAAGCAGAATGGGTTTTGCAATGCATGCAATACTAGAAGTTTCAACAAGTAAACTAACACCTGATTAGTGTGCTGTTGGTGTTAATAGTGTGCAAGCAGCAGGGCTTAGATATAGCATCAGCGTCAAACAAATTTATGAAACTTTCATGGCAACTGAACTGAAATGAAATGGGTGGTTTTGCAAAATTATGCAAGAAGTTTTAATAATATACTAACACCCAGCACAGCAAAACCTCTTCCATCATCACCTTCAATGCTTCAATCTCTGCCCCCCCACCCAAGCCAAAAGAAGAGTATAATTCTGCTGCTTTTGGAAGAGCAGATGTGATGTGTTCTCTCAGAGTCACATGGCCACCAATTTGGAGACTAGTCTTGCATCAGTTCTCTGCAGCTGTTGTTGTTGTTGTTGTTGTTTTTTCTCTATTCTTTGAGTCAGAGAGGGGAATGAATTATCATGATAATATTGCTGCTTGCATTGCTGCCGCCTGCTGCTGCCTAGTGGTGCTGTCCTGTGTTCAAAGTTTAGATTTCTGGTAGGGCCTGAAAGCAGGCCAGGCTGATGTCTCCTTGAAAGACAAGCCAAGCAAGCTCCATAGTGTGTGTACCTCTGTTTGTCTTCTGACAGGAGAAAAAAAGGAAAAAAAGACTATACATATAAAAAATTAACAAAGGAACTTTTTGGGATAGTGAAAACCCAATGTTGTGGTGCAGGTATCATGTTTGTTTTTGATATATCCTTCTGTACACACACATATATATAGCAAGCATTTTTTTAAACTACTGATTTACCCGTCTGATATGGGTATGTATGTATTAGCACTCAAAATTTATAAAGTATTTATAAAAATTTATAATTTTTTTCTCCCCCCCACCTTCTTTTCTACATATTTTCATAAACATGTTTAATGTTTTAATTAGGATTGATAACCTACATGCATGATACCCGAGTCATCTGGGTTAGGTTTTTGAAAATCTCAAAACTCAATACCAGGCGGGTAGGTTACTGATACCCAATACAATTTGTGTTCACGGATTTTACACTTGCATCATCATCTTTGACGACCAGTTGAGGAGGAGGCTTCTCTAATTATTGGATGACCAGACGGATGGATGGATGGATGACGGGACAGATGGATGAAATGATGCTTCACGACGTCCTTTACTATATGTAATTATTCTCTCTTTGAACAGGAAGGGAAATTATTCTCCGACAGAACACCCAGTGAGACTGCTTTATCATTACATTCTAGCCAATCTGGGAGACCAAAAAAAAAGACTTGCAGAGAGTCTTGAGTTTGGCTGGCTGGCTGGCTTGCTTTGAGGAGATAGATTGTAACAAGGCTGCTTTGGGGAATCCAAATGGTCTCCTGAAAGGCTTCTGTAGTTAGAGACAGATGATCAGTGTACATAATACGTACATACCTAATACTTCCTTTGGGGTCCAGACTCCAGACTCCAGACTCCACAGGTTTTCTTAAAAGTTGTTGCATGATTGCCGGTCAATCCATACGGATGATTACGTGACCCCTGACCCAACCCACCAGGGCACCCATCAGTCATTCATCCATTGGAAACCTGTTATGACTCAATTGTGGTTCATTCATTCATTCATTCATTCATTCATCCACAATTGAGTGTAACTTATCTTGTATACCCTCTAACACCCCCCCCTCAAACTACCTACCTAAGTGGGTAGGGAATGTATGTGATTACTATATATATGTAAGTAAGTTATAAGTAGGTAATGCACTTGGTGGGTACTACGTAGGTAGGTGTATGTGGATGGTTTACTACATAGCTAACCTATTAGGCGGTTAGATGTGGAACATGAATACAATGAAAAAAGTGTTTTCTGTCCATCCAAAGTCCATCCTGCATGGTCGGCTACTGATGGGAGTACTGGTTGGCTTTCGGCTAATCCCATTGCTTGCAAGATTTATTGGTCATCTCAAAGACTAGCTAGTAGTACTACACATGAGTACAAGCAATATGTGTGCTTGTTCCAGTTAGTTACTTTACACATTTTTTTCATTTTGAACTTTTGTAGTTGGCACATTTTGCACAATGGTTTACCATCCCTGCTTCATAGCCCCATCCATCGACCTATAAGTAGGTGTAAGATCCCTCACACTCTTAAGGAGTAGGTGTAGTATCCCTCCTCTTTTCTAAGAGGGATAAACCACGGATCTAAGGTGCCCTCCAAATACACTTAGGAAATTTCTCTGAGTGCTTTACATCTGGGTAAAATACTTGTTCACCCCAACTTGTGTGTGGGAGAACCCTAAACCCTAAACCTGGCCAAACTGGTATAGTTCAATGCTGTATTATTTTTATTTATTATTATTTGAATAATAATAATAATAATAATAATAATAATAATAATAATTGGGAGAAGATTGCCATGACATGAATCTGCATGCATGGATTGACTAGAAACCATGCAACAGAAGCCCTTTTAAAAAATCTCTAGAGGAAGAAGAAGAAGAAGAAGAAGGTGGTTACTATGTACACACTAGTACTACTACTGACCATGTAGCAAGTACTTCCATTGACCAGCAATCATGCAACAACTCTTTCAGAAAATCTGGGGACGAAGATGCTTTTTCCTCAACAAGCTCCCAACATCAGGCGCACCCCCATACCCGGGAGCATGCCCTGGTTGATGCCCACCTCTAACCTCGATATACCCGGGAGCATGCCCTGAATGATACCCACCTCTGGCTGATACTCACCTCTAACCTCGATATACCCGGGAGCATGCCCTGGATGATACCCACCTCTAACCTCACTGGATACAATAATGGGGCTGTTTTTTTGTCCGAATGAGGCAATTTGTAACATGCTAGGCTACTCGGTTTGTAGTTTTGTATGGACATTTTGCAGCCATGGGCCACACACACACACACACACACAATCAAACTTGCCAGTGGCTGGCCACAAGTTGGCCATAATTGTTTGTATTCAGAAACAATTTTGCCAAAAAAACCTTTTTCTTCTTTTTAAAAAACTAAAAAATAAAATAAAATAAATTATTTGAGAAAATGTGTAGCTGGAAGTTTGCAGAAAAGAGGAGAAACTGACAAATCATATACAGCCAACTGTGGCTATATATTGTGCTTTCCATAAGACACCGGTGGAAAATCCGAGTGTAATATGCTGCTCACATTACAGACCGCAAAAATGACAAGCATTCTGGAATATGAAATGCATGCTAGCGTTAGCATTCCATTTTTTGAAATGCCCTGAATCATTTAAATTTTTTTTTTTAAATTAAAAAAAAAAAATCCCATGATACTTGTTGGGAAACCATCAGATATCTGCCAAGTATTATATGAAATAAATAAATAAATAAATTCTGCTAGGCCCTAGGTAGAGGGCATTACGGAAAGAAGGGCCCACACGGGGTGGGAGCCAAGCATGTACTGCTTCTGGTAATGCCCCTCTTGACTGAGGGCCTTTCCTCCACATAATGAATATAATCTTCCAGACAAGAAGACGATTATGATTCATAATCTTTCCGGGTAAAATATTACGCTTTAGTATCTTCCAAACTAGAAGATTATGTATTACAAAAAAAGTTTCTATGAACATTTTCTCCCATGTTCCCATGAACGTTCCCCATTTTCTACTGACATTCCCATGTTAGTTCCCATAGTGCTGCTGGGTTGGCAAGGGCTGACTAATTATGTACCGTAATCGGCAGCTGCTTACCCATTCCATAGCAAATAACACCTGGACAGAAGGGGCCTTCCCCCCTATATATAATTTGGTGCACATATGTATATATAATTACATGAGAGAGTTCACACCAAATTCCCAAATTTGTTGCAAATTTTTGTCATAAAAAGCCAACATTTAAAGCACAATGTTTCATCTTCTTTTGGGTGGCTTCTTCTTAAGTGGAGCATCCAAAGCACATTTCCTTTGCATTTCTGTCTAAAATAGTGGGGACCCAAATTTAGCCATATTACCATCTTAATTTACGTGCTCTACCCATTTTTTGTTTGTTTGTTTGTTTGTTTGTTTGGTGGGACTTTTATAATCTCAAAGGAAGATAGTAGTAAAAGTCCCTCAAAATTGACTTACTTTCCAACATTGGGAGCTCAAAGAGTTTGAGTTTATGAAAACACACGACTTCACAAATCAATGAAAGATATTGGATTCCCCGAACCCCCCCCTAGGGACGAGCTCCATCCAAGTGGAAGTAGCTTTTGTAATGAGATACTAAAAAAAAAAACCAAGGCCAAAGGCCAACAAGGGCTATATATGGAGGGCAAGCTGTGCACCATGAATAAATGTGTTTGTGGTTTGTATTCGACTCTTTCTTTCCCCTTGACTCGTTTTGTTGGTTTCCCTCAATTCCAAACTCAACCACAACCCATCAACCCATCACGTAGTTTGTGTGTTGAATAAAAACACCTTTTGCTTTTAAAACCTCAAACCCGTGTACTGACAAACCAAGCTTTGATAAGTTTGTGTGTCTTTGAGTGTGACAAACAAGGGAGGTGTGAGAAGCAAGGGCATTTATTAAGACTTAACCACACGAGATGTTATTGAACAAAGAACACATTTATCTATCACTTTAGGGCTACTACTTACTACAAAGTTCAATCCAAACCCACCCCCCCACCCCCCACCAATTACTAGGGTTTGATACTTACTACAAAGTTCAATCCAAAAACCCCCATAATTAGGGTTTGATGATGCAAACCATGAAGATCCAATGTAAACCTTGGGGAACTCACCATG
>Ga0209611_10002342_pt1 | contig 33200 bp, 37 predicted proteins | sample S1TSphgellanicum_3_FD_187693 | JGI IMG/M metagenome (GOLD analysis project Ga0209611, IMG submission 187693) | Host-associated microbial communities from peat moss isolated from Minnesota, USA - S1T2_Fc - Sphagnum magellanicum MG (SPAdes) (version 2) | ecosystem: Host-associated > Plants > Peat... | reverse complement strand
TGAAAAGTGTGGATTGTAGGCGAAGCAGTGCAGCAGAACGCACCGATGCTGCAGGATCAACCAAGCAATTCAAATCCCTGTTGAGAGCTTCAGCTAAGAGCTCATATTCAATCTCTTCTTCTTCTTCCTGTATCAGATTCTGCTGTTGGGAGCATGAATTTTCTCTTGTCTCACAAGTCTTCAGCTGCTGCTGCTGCTCCTTCTGCTGTTGCTGCTGCTGCTGCATCATTGAAGAACCAGGTTGATCAAGTTCATTATTACTCTTGACATCAGATTCAGTGCAGTTGGAAAAAGAAATTCCATCTTCACCACCGCCTTTATCTGCTGCCATGATGTGACAATTCTCCTCACATATGCTTCTTGTATCTTGATCATCATTGCTGGAGTCTGAGACGTTTGTAGAAGTATCCTTGAATCCCATCAAACTGACATCTGTTACCTGAGAAGAAGCTAGTACCTTGACTGTAACATCCTTCATCCCAGCCTGCACCACCTTGATCATGCATTCTGCTTTGTCACCAGAATTTACATTGACTCCTTGTTCAACAATGCCATTGACACAACTGTCTTTCACCATTTTGCTATCTGCTGCTGCCAATTGCGAATGTACCTCGTCTTTCTTGATGCTCTCAGGACCCTTGATCCATGCTGCAACATCATCATCTTCTGACATCTTCAGGCTGCAATAGCTTCCACTACTTTGATCAGGCTCATTGCAAGCTTCAGGATTCAAGGGCAGTTGGTTCAGCAAAGTGGAGCTGCAGCTTTGTGGTATTATAGTTGCTGCAACATGTTCTTCTGAAATCTTCAGGCTGCAACAGTTGAATGTATGACTTTGATCAGGCTCACTGCAAGCTTCAGATTGGTTTAGCAAAATGGAGCTGCTCCTGCTTTGTGGTAAAGTTGCAGTGGCATCCAGTTTTCTTTTCAGGTAAGCTTCTTTGAGTTTGGCATACCGAGAAGTTGCAATGTCTGTATAAGGTGGGCGCATGTGATCTGTGCTCAAGAGCTTGCCAGTTAAATCCAAGCTGCCATTTTTGTTCTCCTCTTGTGATCTGGTGAGGGCATGGATGGTGCTTGACATCACATTATTATGATCCTTGTGACAGCCGAATTGCAGCTGACCTTCACTTTTGTGGAAGATGTTAGCAGCTTCCAGGAGAGAGTAATCTGGGAGACGGGAATCAAGCTGAGATAATTCTGAAGGAGCTGCAACTTGACTTGATCTTGGCTTGACAACATCTTTTATATGAAACAAGTTCCAATTTGTATTATTGCTTACTGCCTTCATCCTCTGACTGCCTTCAAGCTCTTTCACTTTCAATGCATTCCATATGTCTTCTACTCTGCTATTCTTCTTCCTTTTCTCCATCTTCCTTCATAAAGAGATCACGTCAAAATTTCTAAACAGCAACAGTTCTACTGCACAATAGGAAGTCTTGAATGCAGCAAAATTTGCTCTGGTTACTAAATACCCAAACCCAATCCATGGCTTGTCTCTCTAAAAATCTTTCTTGCTCACAAAACTCAGCTCACAACTTGCAGTTTGTGATCACCCCACATTCTAGTAATCCCATTTGAACAACACCCCCAACAAGAATTCTTCTAGTGCATCATCAATGCCACCCACAAAGTTTAGGTTAATCAACAACAGCAGATTGAGCTCAAACTGTTTACTAGGTAATCAGAAAACTATTTGTTGAAGAAAGCATGCAGGCAACATGAAGCATACATGAAGACTTCATGATCCAGAAATACAGGTCTCTGCTTATATGTAGGCTTCTTCTTATAACTGTGATCCATTTCCGAGAAAAAACTCATTGAAGAACATTTACCACATGAAAAAATTCATGATGTAGTTAGTATACTTGACTCTAAATATGGGGATGGCAGATTCTTCTCCCCTTCTTAGAAAGCCCCTTTCTGTTATGTTATTATTAGTAGAAAGTACCATTTTATCTCTTGAAGCTCTCTTCTTTGATTTCAGTTTTATCAGCTATAATCTTGTCCACTATGCTTGAAAGATTGTTTTGGCTTTGAATTGTTTCGAGCTCTCCAGGTTGAGGAACTTTGTCTTGAAGCTCACCCAATTCTTGTAATAGCTCATCTAGTCTCTCATTTAAGCCTGCCAATTTATCAGCAACTTTCTCTGCATTGCCCTGAAGAAATCAAATTCACAGGGACATGTCAAGCAACTTGCATCTTTTAAGGTTTGCACAAAGAAAACCATGACAAAATTGATTCACCCAATATTGAATAATAATAATAATGATAATAATAATTCACAAATTGCAAACCAGAGCTGCTCTTCTTGTTCATCAATTATTGACATTCAAGATTTTTCCCTTCATGTCCTTTGAATGAAAAACAAGAACTTTCCTATGATAACAAAGCATTCCAAAACCTGCAAATCCAAAACAACATGAGAGAGACATCCGCAACTTGAATGCTTACAAGCTTGGGTACAAGAGGATCCATTTTGTTAGCACACACTAATTTCTAGCACAAAAATCTTTCACTGATTGATGGATGACCAAGAAGCCTCTAATCAGCAGCACAAATCCCCTTGTGAACTTCAAAGTTTGGAACTTGAAAAAAATTGTTTCTTCCACCTTCAAGCTCAGGTTCATAAAATCAAGTTGCCAAAAAGGGATGTTGAGCTTTCAGCATGCATATTATTGTTGATGCAGATTTGTGTAGTGACAATGTTACTATTAATAAATAAAACCTGAACCCAGTGATGAAAGAAAACACTGATCATATGATTTAAGCTTCAAACCTAGTGAGTGATGATGGGTTTTTTGATAATCATAAAAAAATCTCAACCCAGTGAAGGAAGAAACACTGAGATAGTCTGAACTTCAAACCTACCGAGTGATGAATTTTTTCAATAAGCGTAATAAAACCTTAACCCAGTGATGAAAGAAAAAACTGATTTAATACGAAATCTCAAACCTACTGAGTGAGGGGTTTCATTATCATCAACAAAAGGGGGAAAAAAAGTCTTCTTCATTGTGCAGCACAATGAAGGAAGGAAGGAAAGACACATCTGAGGTAATGGATTACTCTCTTTTAACCGCATTACAGTTATACTTTGGTATTGTAGACATTTAATGAAACCTGGATTGTGGTTTGTTCACTACATGATTTTCCCCTAGTTAAGAACTCTGTAGTCCCAAAACTGATTTTCTACACATGGGAAAAAAAAATAGTCCGTTAAAAGATCTTAACTAATTCCAGCGATGATGACAATCGGAACTGGTTAGGTATAGAGTCTTTTTTCATCAATAAGACAATTAAATCATGATCGTCAACCATGACAATTATAAATGGTTGCCTAATCAACAATTATGCACCAGAATGACCAATTTTTGTACATTTTTGTTTGCCCTTTTTTTTCCCTCTCTCTCTCTCTTTCCCTCTCAACCTTAATACCCGCCACAATTGTTCACATGGATAACGTAAGATCGACCGATCTTTCCACAAGCGACACTTCATGCTCAAATTGCTAATGTTAGCTTACTAGAAGCCCAAGCCATCGAACCAAAAGGTGTGGCTATACTCTCACACTTTATTTTTGTTTTTTAAAAAAATTTCATTTTTCACATGTGGCCTCATAGTACACAATATCCACCAATAGCCAATAATAACCCATGGTAATTTAACCTAAAATAATCACCAACAAAATAATTACTAATAACCATGAATAGGCACTAATAAAATAACTGCCAATAGCCATTAATAGCCACCAATATAATAGTCATCAATTGAAAAAACAATCAATAGCCACCAATAGAATAATCATTAATAGACACCAATAAAATAACCAACAATAGCCACCAATAGAATAGGCACAAATAGCCTATGGTAATATAACTTAGAATAGCCGATAATAACATAAGATGAAATAACCAAAAATATAACAATAGCCTTACATAATTAAAAATAGTCAAAAGTAATTTAGAATAACTGAAAGTAACCTAAGATGAAATAGTTTAAAATAGCAAAAAATTGAGAATAACCATAAATAGTTATAAATAATGTAAGGTGAAATAACTTAAAACAATGAAAAGTATCCTTAAAATAGTTGAAAGTAACCTAACATAAATATAATTATTATATTAACAAAAATCTTATCCATTTATTAAACATTTTTTTTTCAAAATAATGGTCATTAAATTGTTATTGAATAGTGATATTCAAAAAAATTGTTCAAATAATCTTACACTTTCAAAAGGAAATAAATGTAATTATGTACATTATTGAGAAAAAATTTAATTAAACTTAATCATTTCATTTAAACAAAATCACAATAAGATATGAATTTTCAAATTTTATGTTTTTGTAATATGAAGTATTCGATAAATAAAATGCAATCTAACATATTATCACAACAAATGTGGTGGCTTGATGATAAGGGTGTTTGCCTCCATCCTTGGGGTCAAAGGATCAAACTTCACAAATGGTGTGTTTGTGGTCAATGGTGGTAAGTTGACTAAATATTTTCCTATGTAGTTTCTTAGAATAGGTGCTTACTTAGGTTGATTACATGGCCTATGTACTTAGGTTAGGTTTTTAACTTAGCATAGGTTGTGACATGTGTCAATAATTCATAGGTTGAAAATCATGAAATTAACAATAATATTAAATATTACATTAAATTTTTTTTTAATTAATTTAATTGATTTTCATGATGCTTAGTTAAATAACTAGCAAGTGAAATGGCTAGGTAAATTTATATTTCACTTGAATGTAACCTTGTTTCACAAAGTATTAATGGACCAATTCATTGTTTATAACATCTAGTCCCCCATTCACTAAGGGGTTGACTAGTTTCACCATGGTAAAAATGTCCAAATTCATTCAAAATTTAGTGAAACCCGGAGTGAAACAAAACACATTTTGGTGTAATGTATGTTTTTGGCATCTTTGAAGCAACTCACATAAATCCATCAACATTTTTTGCTAAATGACAAACCCTGTTCATTTTTTACTAAATTAGATTACAATATCCTTTATAAAAAAATTCCAAAGCTAAATTTGCTTATTATCAATTACATCATATTGCAATATCCAAAAACAAATTGTCCAAAGGTTGATCTATTTTCTCTCGGCTAGATTTGCAACATCAAAAACAAGTTTTCCAAAATCACATTTATTTACTTTCGACTACATCATATGTTTTCCAGAGTTAGATCCGTTAATTCCCAACTACATTATATTAAAATATAAAAAAATGTTTTCCAAATCCGGATTGAAATGACACAACATACGAGACATACATGATATAAACAAAGGCAAGACGAACAACCAAGAACCCAAAAAATGGGGAAAAAATGATTAAAAAAAAAGATTGTCCAAAATGGTCATTATGGTGCATAATTGTTGACTGGGCGACCATTTGTAATTGTCATGGTCGATGACCATGGTGTAATCATCTTAATGATGAAAAAGAACCCCATACCTGGTTTGTATAAACCAATTCCAATTATCATCAAAATTTCTTTAAATGAGTTGTACACCTCCATTATATTTACATCATTATTAGAAATCTTATTTGTCACAAAGTTTGAATGTATGTTTTAAACGTACATCAATAACAACTAATTACATGTTTAAGTGCACATCTATCACATCTACATGTGCCATATGTTGTAGATGCATATCTATGAGAACCATATTCCAACAAGGTGGGGGTTGAATTAATCTTTGTTGCCTATCCTCAAATAAAATAGATCCACGTCCATTTTTTTTACAACAAAAAATTCTTGTGTCATTTTCTATTCATTCACATTGTTTATACTAATGGATTTACTTCATTTTGTAAAACTTGCCATTCAAATCTTGAAAATGCGAAATATGAATAAATGGTCCATGTTTTGCCTCCTTCAAATTCACCTTATTCATTATCTCATCTAGAATTTTCTTGATAAATGTACCCTTTGGAAACCCCATATGGAAGAAGATTTAAATATTTTGATACCAATCCCGACTACATTCAATATAAAATAATGAATTTCATCCAAATTGATGAATGTCATTCATCCAAGCCAAAATTGTCATCCATTTCTAGGTCAATGTTCCAAGCTTAAGATCTACGCTCATGGATAAGCCATCTTCATATTCAAGAGGAATGTGCATGGAAAGAAGTTCTAGAATATGTGATTGATCAAGTAATAATGATTGTTCCATTATTGGCAATGCATTCATCAAAGACTTGAATTGTGCATCATTAGGTGGACATAAGCTACTTTTGTTGTTTTTTTTTTGCTCTAAAGGTTGCAACTTATGTAGGGAGGTTGAAAAGTCAATGATTTCTGGTAGATGTGAAATTTAATTCTTGCAGAATATTTCACACTACTATAACAATAGATTTGCATTTCACATGCATACATTTACTATTCCTACCTTAATTCTCAATATACTTAACACTACCATTCATTAAAACACCATATTCATGGTATTTCATATAACCAAAATCTACACTTCAGAATACATTGGGAAAAATAACTCCAAAAACAAAATCATAATTCATTTCATCATATTTTGATATTACAAATAATTCACATAGAAATATGAACAAAAAAACCCACTACAAAAGTTTGTGCTTCTCTATATTATTAAAAACATGAATCAAAATACAACAGAATCCCATGTTTTGTTGAAAAAAATCTCAAAACAACAATTAAAATTTGTGGTATTTCAAAACATAATCTATGGTTTTCTACTCCAAGTACTTATAGCTCCTCCTACTCTTCCCAAAAACTCTGTGTCTAATAATCCTCTTCTATTTTCTAGAATTGTCTCCTTTTGAACTATCCCAAGTCACATCACCACGATAAAAAACAATAAGAATTCAAAATTCAAACTAACAAAGTTCCTTGATCAATCCCTATCCTAAATGCCTTATTCATCCAAAATCATGTACTCATCCTACCCCCTTAACTTTACCCCCTTGTACTTTGGATTCCATCCCTGAAATCCTTGTAAAATGATAGAAATGGAATGAAAGTATTTTATGTCCTTTTAAACATTTGTCTCCCCTACTACAATTATATAATCTCAACCTATACAGAAACCAATGGTTCTATATCTACTTCTGGCTCTGTAGTTTTGATCTCCTCCCCCATTAATTTAGTCTGCGATTTTATTTCCACTACTTCTGCTGTTGAAATAGCCTCCACCTTTTCCTATTCCTGAATTCTTTATGGTTTTTTTTTCTTCCTGACCCCTCCTCTAAGGTCCTATGGTTTCTCTAGCTATACCCCCTCCTCCTAAGTTACTCCACTTCTAAGGTCCTATGGTTCTTTAGTATGCATTTCCTCCTCCTATGTTGTTCCACTAAGCCTTGCTTCATTCTCTTCATCTTGACCCAATACCTCTGTACTTGTTGGACTACCAAAGATGAAATCTGGAAAATTCTTTTAATAAGCTTCCAACTTGTACTTCATAATCTTTTCATTAACTCTATGCTGAGCCAAATTCTTTTCCATCTCCTTTGTGAAATATTCTTCTACCACCTCCCACCATTCCTTAAATTCTACCTCAAAATCCTTCATCTTATTTTTCATCTTCATCAAGGTATAATATTGCAGCATTTGTTCATAATCCTCTAGTCTTTTCTTGACACCAACTAGATCCAAACTCTTCCTTTGTTCTTGTGCCATCTCTAACTATGCTTGCAAGTGTTGCAAATTCCTCTTATACTCCTTGTCCTCCATTAACTTCTCTTTTTCTGCTTCTATTATCTTTCTTCTAATCTCTTTAAACTATAACAGAGACACATTTTTTAGATTTATCAATTCCAAATATGTCAAAACATTCTTCTTCTCCTTTTTTTCCTTAGTAAATGTTTGTTGTGATGTGTAGTGTCATGACGTACAATGTCATGAGGGTGTAAATCCATAGTAAATTCTACTAAACAAAAAGACTAAAACCAATCAAAGGTAGAAACTAATCAACTAAAAAGATATGCACGTACATATATATCAATGCACAAGAGGAGGCTGAAATGAAATTCTCATGTATTACACAGAAGGAAAGAAAATGTAATGTATGTAAACGGTGGCCGTGTAATAGCTATCATGAGCATCTAGAAATCCAGTCTGACTATGGAAGGAATTCTTTTGACAAAGGAATTTTTTTAAAAACTAATAAGAGAAGGGAAGAGCTTGGCCTTTTATACAACCGTCACAAGCTGAAACCCTAAACAAACCATAACCTTAAAACACCTAATAGCATACAGTAACTTAAGAACATATATTGACCCTAAGAACATACATTAACCCTAAAAGGCATGATTGGCATGCCCGTAATCGGTCATCATGTATGAAGCCATGCATATGGGCATGCCAACTATCGTGACATGTAGTGTCGTGACGTACGGTGTCATAAGGGTGTAAATCCATAGTAAACTCTACTAAACAAAAAGACTAAAACCAGTCAAAGGTAGAAACTAATCAACTAAAAAGAAATGCATGAACATATCTATACAATGCACAAGAGGAGGCTGAGATAAAATTTTCATGTATCCCCCCCCTCCCTTGGTCACGAGCCCAAAGCTAGTGTCGCAACCCTAGCTTTGGGCTCGCGACCAAGGCAAAGGGGTTACAAGGTTGCGGGCCAAGAGGAAGCCCGGGAGTCAAGGCAAGAAGAAGCCCGAGAGTCACATCACATATTCCCGGGAGTGTAAGAAGTGCGAAGGATTATGAAGGAGTGAACCCTCACATTCCCAAGGCAACTCCCACTTTGGGAGATGGAGTCCCGATGGATTCTTGAAATTTCATAGAGCAATTTCAAGGGTCAAAACTCAATGGCTTATGGCGTTCTTTATATCTTGGAAAGCTCTTGGAATGTAGATGTCTAAAATGGGCTTGCATTACTCATTTGGACATCTAAAACACAAGTTATGGCCAAAAGAAGGGCCAAGAGTCAAATTGTCAGTTTGATCTCCGACCAGAAAAAGTCAGGAATCGACCCAATTTATTCAGTTGCAGAGGGCACGTGACATACCATTGGAAAGCTCTCGATGAAAGCTACAACTTTGCTTTAGACTGCATCTCGATCCGAGGTTTGCTCGCAAAGTTATGGGGCTCCAAAGTAGCGGGAGTCCTAACCGACGCGATTTCGGGACCCCCACTCGAGAGTCCCAAGAGAGAAAAGTCATTTGGATGTAGGCTTCATGGCCAGCCACAGAGTATACTATAAGGGGGAAGGTGGTGGCTTCCCCCAAGTCCGGGCCATGGTGAGTCTACTGTGTCCATGTTGTTCGTGGCTCATCCCAGCACCAAAGGTGCTCCAACTATGCACTAACCACTTCGTGTGGGTTGTGTGCAAGCCCATGTGAGTGAGTGAAGCTTGTCAACTCTTCCTAGTCCCATCCCGGAGCTCCAACATGCCCCTCTACCCCTCAAAGTGTTGTGAGCTAGGGAGCGTGCCCCAACTCCTCCCTCTTCCACTGTTTTATACTTGGACTCACATTTGAATCCTTCAAGGAATTGGGAGTGTGTCATAGAAACTAATCAACTAAAAAGAAATGCACGCACATATATATACAATTCATAAGAGGAGGCTAAAATAAAATTCTCATGTATCCCCCCCCCGGCCCTAAACCTGAGCCCGTAAAATCGTGGCATGGTTTGAGTAAAAATCAAAGTGTTACAAGAAAACATGATGAATAATACCAAATGCTGGAGGGAACTTGAGTGAACTCTGGCTTGAGGCAAAATAGATGGTATCCACCATTACAATTATCGCAAAATAGCATTTGATCAACATCGTCTGTCCTTTGACATACCTGACATGGATAGTCAAGTGGAGGCCAAGTTGACGTGATGATGGTAGGATCCAAGTTCAAGAGGTGGTAGGGCGCATAATTTTTGGAATGATCCCGAATTGTGCATCCTTTAGCTCCTTGCAACTCCAACACACCTGAAAACCTGATCGCCTTAATCCTCAAGACAGTGCGACCAGAAGAAGTGTTTAAAGTATCATTAGGTTGCCACTGGAGATACACAAAGTCACCAACATCAAATTGTCTCACCTTAAGTTTGTGACTACCACCTCGTGTGTGTGCATACTATAAGGTGTCTCGATGTTGTGCAATGGACAAATTCTCCATGGCCATGGGCATAACCCTCTTGGATAGAGCAGCCCTCTTTGCAATGACCCTAGCCCAAGTGGTTGGGGAGTCCAAGTCCACAACCTGGTCCATTTGAATAGCAATGGAAAAGGGTGGAATGGGATGTTTCCCAAAAAGTAGAAAGTAAGGAGAAAATTGAGACAAAGAGGCACATTTGGACATCTTGTAACCCATGGCGATGTAAGGTAGGGCCAAGTCCCAATCCTCTTTGTTCCTAATGAGGCAAATCTTCCGAAGTCCCTTCTTGCATGTTTAAACCATCCTCTCTACAAGGCCATCAACTTGGGGATGATCCCTTGAAGTCCGGCGATGGTCAATGAGAGCATGGTCAAGTAGGTCTTGGAATTCTCCTCTGAATTCTAATCCTTGATTAATAAGGCACTCAGTGCAAGCCCTAAACCTACTTAGGACCTATTGTAAGAAAGTTTGGCTAGTGCTATGTGATGACTTGTCCGACAGTGCAACAAGTTCAAACCACTTTGAAAAATGCTCAATCATAATCATGATGTCGACATTACCCTTGGAGGTTTGTGGAAACTCTCCAGCTAAATCACATGACCAGCGATAGAACATGCCCTGAATAAGGAGTGGAGAAAGCGTGAGCTATCGAGAGGAAAAGGAAGTTATCATTCTATCACATTGTTCACACCTAGCAATGACATCTCGGACTTGAGCATACATACCTCTACAATGGTAATGAGGAGCGAGAAGGCTATAAGTACGCTTAACTCCAAAGTGTCCAAGCTCCGAGTGTATTTTCTGAATAAGACCACGTCATTCATGTGGTGGAGGAACCACTTTGTCGCCTTATGGTAAGCATCAGACAAGGTGATTGTCCTTCCATGAATAGTGTTTAGACCGCTGTTATATGCGATCCCGATGACTTGATGTAACTTGGGGAAGGTATTCCCCATGCTGAAGAAACCTCAGAGTGTCCAAGTCCACAATGGGATGCTCAACCAGGTTACATTGCAATAGTGCAAAATAACTAAATGCATAAGATACATGTACTGTTGGAATCTGGTTGAAGTTTTGCTTAGCTTTTGAGAAATCTTAAAGAGGTAATGAAGAGTCTTCACGACATGGTATCCGCATTTTGATGTGTAATAGCAGGTTGGTGAATAACCATGAACTCATACTCTTGAAGTATAAACGCCCAATGAACTAACTTACCAGTAAACTTGTGGTTGGTCATCAACCACTTGATAGGCTGGTGGTCGGTATACAAAGTGAACTCAGTGCCATAAAGATAGGGCCTGAAATGTATGACGGCCCATACAATAGTAAGACATTCCCCTTTGTATGAAGAATAAATGCTTTCAGCCTTGTTATTGCTTCGGGATGGATAGGTGATAACATATTCCTTACCTTCCTCATCAAGTTGGCCAAGAATAACACCAATACCAAGAGCATTCCAGTTAATGTGTAGAATGAAAACATTACTGAAATCAAGTTTTTTCAAAATGGGGAACTCTGAAAGCTTTTCCTTGAGTGTGTTGAAAGCTTCCTGAGCCTCTTCACTCCATGTCTAAGCAACATCCTTTTTTAACAATGCATAGAAAGGATGAACAATAGTACTGAAGTCTTGGACATAAATCCTGTAGTAAGTACATAGTTTGATGAAGCTCCTCAAAGTGTGAACATCAGTAGGATTGGGCATCTCGAAAATGGCTACTACCTTGGCCCAATGAACCATGATACATTTGGCAAAATTTTGTGTCCAAGGTAGACTACTGAGGTGATAACAAACTCACATTTTTTAGGATGGATCTTCATATTGACTTCATGGAGCCTCTTGAATAACTCTTCAAGATGAGCCAAGTGTTGCAGGAGTCCCTTACTATGCACTAGGATGTCATCTATGTAATAATTCAGGAAATTTGCCCCTTTCAGAACCTAGTCCATGACTCGCTGAAAGAAGACGAGTGCATTCTTCAATCCAAAAGGCATCACAAGCCCTTTCGATAACTTGTTGCTTCCATGGAATGTCATTTTCTTGCGATCCTTCACAACAAACACAATTTAGTTGAAGCCTTGCCTCAAATCCATAATTGTGAAGATGTTTGAGTCTCCAATACTATCAAATAGTTCTTCAAGGATGGGCATGGGGTACATGTCCTGAGGTGTAACCAAGTTCAAAGTCCTATAATCCTTACACATCCTTTTCTCAATCGATAATCCAATTGAATCCTTCTTTGCTGACATTACTATAGTGGCTGCAAAATTAGAACTTGATGGCTGAATGAGACCAACTTCATGGAGCTCTTTGCATCTTTCATCTACCAATTCTCACTCATGCTTGCTCAACTTATGCCTCCTCCGATAGATGGATGTTTCATCTATAAGGTCTATAGAGAATTGCATGGTCTTACACCTACCTAAATCTTTCATTGAAAATGCGAACACATTCTCATACTTAATTAACAAGTCTGTAACCTAGTGTCTCTCCTTCTTGGTGAGCTAGTTCCCCATAATGAAAAGGTAGTTGGAAACACATGGAATGGAGTTGGAAAGTGGGTTTGAAGAACCTGGTGTATTAAGTTCTGCACTATCTAACTGCACAAATTCGTAAAAGGTTATAATTATTTCTCTAGAAGCTAATGTGCCTCCAGGTGTATTAAAAACAACTTGAGTCAAATTACATGGTACCTCCTCCCCCCCAACACTAAAAGTGAAATGTAAAGTGTTGAAAATAGGCAAATGTACTTGATCGGGGTGCCATGTAATCGCATTGCTAGAGTTATAAGTTGATTGAATCAGTGTTGGTGTTGTGTACATTTGAAAGAGTACATAGGTTACCAACAACCATGTAAGGGAGTTCAGGACCATGCCTCTCCCCAATAGAGCGTTACGCTCCAATCTAGTCACCTTGGTGTGACTAGTAGTGCCAGTTTAGAACCCCATAGCCCTTTCTCTTTCTTCTGGGCTTAGTTCATCCCAAGTGGTTGAAGCATGACGATACACCAGACCTGGTCCATCTCCCTGAAAGACGTGTGCTTTTAGGAAGGAGACAAAGGTGGGCCAAACACCTTTTGGTTTTCCTATTATGTTCATAAGAAACAAAGGAGGTTTATCTTGCCTTGTAACTAGTTGGTAGGAGATCTGATCATCCAATATGTGAGAAACCTGCAGGTTGGGGTTTCTAATGGTGTATCTCAGAATCAATTGTAGAACTGAGAATGGTGCAAGGTTGATGCACCAATTGCGCAGCTGGTGCACATAGGAACCACATTATGCCGCATCGAATAGGAACAACTCTCCAAAGTAATGTTTGACCAATGTGTAATGCTCATGGATTTTCTCCCTTTAGTCAAGTTGAGAAGGGGCGTTTTCAATTACATAACCAAGCGTAGGAGAAATGGATTGAGCCCATGTGATTAATCATACCATGTCCGTGAAGAGACCGAATCTTGTGTCACTCAAACCTTCTCCAAATCTAGCCGCTGAAAATCCTTAACACTCCCAACTTGAAATGATGAGGTCCATGGGGCTAAGTAATTCCATATGCTTCTTTTGAATTAATTGTATGTTAGACTGCAAGAAAGTGAAACTGGCCTTCCATGCGATGGTTACAAACTATTGTGGAAATTTGGCTGTGAGCTCCATCATTTTCAATGTTGCCTTGCAATAAGATCAATGTTTACGTAGAAATACTTTTAAACCAAAATCCCCGACTATAATAGGGCTTCGAGACCTATACTAATACCATCAAAGAGCTCTAGTAATGTAATCCCTTCCTTAAGCAATGTCCATGTGATTAGCTCACGAAGTACTAGCTCAATCGGTTCACCATGGCTCTCCATGTTCTTAAAACTAGACAGAGCTTTGACCAAGGGCTCATGGGCTGCATTGAACGTTTGTAAAACCTTTGGTCCGTGTTAAATGTCAATAAGAACCACCCTCAAACTTTTAATAACTTGGGTGTAAGCTATCTCCTCTTCATCTCCTTTTATCCACTCATGGCCAGCTTGTTGGATGTAGTAATAGTGTGTGCTTCCATGAGCATACAATGGTGAGCCATAGGACTATGGTTCCCATGTAAATCAAAGGGCATGTATTTCAAGTGGTGGCCATTAGTCTCCCAATCCACTCAATAATACACATGCTCAAACTAATTATCAATTGTGAAATGTCGCAACCCTACTTTGAGAAAGTGTGATGATGAAACTCACACCCCCGAAATGGGGACTTGGGAATCTTCCGGAAATGGAAACTTCAGAAATCGATTGCAAGGGTCAAAACACCTCATATTGATTTTTTTTTATATCATTGAAAAGCTATCAAAGTTTAGATGTCAAAATGGGCTCGCATGGGCCATTTGGACATCTTTAGCACAAGTTATGGCAAAAAGAAGGGCCGAGAGTCAAATTGGCAGTTTGATTCCTAACCACTAAAAGTTAGAAATTGACTCGACATCAATGCGTGCAAGTGTATTGCAATACACCATTCGAAAGCTCTTGAAGAGAGCTACAAGTTTGCTTGAGACCTCATCCCAATCGAAGGTCTAAGCAAAGAGTTATGATCTCACAAAGTCCCAAAAGTCCAAACTAAGACAATTTCGAGACTCCTCCTTGGGAGTTCCGGGACAAAAAACCATTTGGATGTAGGTGCTATGGAGAGGCACAGAGTATACTATATGGGGGAAGGTGGTGGCTTCCCCCGAGTCCGGGCCGTGGTGAGTCTTGTGAGTCCAGAGTTGCCCGTGGCTTGTCCTAGCACTAAAGGTGCTCCAGAAAATGAACTAACCAACTTGTTGGTTGGTTTGATGCAAGTTCAAGTAAGTAAGTAAAGCTTGTCACTTTTCCTAGTCCCATCTCGGAGCTTTAGCACGCCCCTCTACCCCTTTTAGTGCTGAGAGCTAGGAGCGTGCCTCGAGTTCCTCATAATTCTGTTGTTTGAACAACTTAGGCCCACCTTGGGTCTAACTAGGAACTTGGGAGTGCGTCACTTCTGATATGTTAATGTAGAATCAGGGGTAGGAGAGCCTGCTAGTTTAGCCATGCTAAAATTAGTGACCAGATCATGAATGCCATTTGTAACACGTGAGTTAATTGAGTGTCTCTCCAAGGTGTTAAATGGGACCCATGTAGCATGTGAATCAAGGATTGGTAGAGGACCTGATGTAGTGTTTAGGGTATCTTTTAGTACTACAATTATGTCCCTGGTACTTAGCTTCAAATCTTGAAAACTAAACAACAATGTACTCACAAGCTTTTGCGCCACTTCACGCATTTGAAGTTGGCACTCCACAAGCTGATTAGCAAAAAATTGTGTGTACTCCTGGGACACAAGAATTTGATGCCCTAATAGCTTGTGGTGTAGTAGTCTCCTCCCCCCCTCACCAACAAGGTGCGTTCTTCCTCTATGTTGAGAGGATAAAAAGATTGTGGCATGATTATTCGAGCTCTTTTAGCCCTCGTAATAAGATTGGAACCCGATGCGAGTCCATCAATCTAAATTACCTGCCTAGTGGTAGAAACTCTCAGTGCCACACTAGCCTCTTATGCCACGAAATAGGAAAGGAAAAAAAAAATAGCAAATTTTGGTGTGAGACTAGAATTGTGTGCACTAGAAAGAACATACTCCCCAACCATGGCATTGTGTGAGAGGCCATAGAATGACCTAGGAGGTCCCTCCCGTGATCCTGAACCCTATATAGATTGGGGATGATTAGTTCATTGGGAAGACTTGCCTTTTAGATTAGCAAGTTGGGCCCTCAATGATTCAAGTTCATTTTGCAAAGTTTAACTTAAGCGGCATGGGCTTGAAGCACCTCCTTCTTGTCAACATTGTGTTCCTTCTTTTTAACATTCTTACTGGAATTACCCTTGGTGGGGAAAGCCTGAATGGAAGGCTAAGGTGCCTTGGCTTTTGGTTGAAGGGCAGTGGAAAATGCTGGCAAATTTTTCTGTGGTAATTAGAGTTACTTCCGTTTCAGGAACTTAGCAAAACAAACAACTTCTTAATGTCCCTCTTTCCCACAATAATCACAAAAAAGATCTTCGGAAAGAATGTTGCACTCATTAGCTTTGTGGGTAGGATTGCCATAATAATTGCAAGAAGGTAAGATGGGTGCAGTCGAGTGCACTCCTTTAGCCTTTGAAGAAGAATGTGATGATTTGGTTGGCGCCACTAGTGGAGGCCCAGGCCTTGAATGTGATGGAGGCCTCATAATATTAGCCTCATAGTGTGCATGAATTAATTCTAGTTTTATAGAAATGTTATACACATCCAACAAAGTGTACGAATCTTTAAATTCTACAAAAACCCGTTGCAAAACCTACGCATGGAGTGTTGGAGTACCTTCCAACGAACAAATATACCAATGGGCAACTTCTAGATCTGTGATGTTCTAAGTATCCTCTTTAAGCTTGAGAAGCCTCATGTAGAGTATCTTGAGGGTTTCATCCTTCTGCCGACAAAAGGTGGTGAGCTGTAAAAAAATTTCAGAACTTTTCACTGAAAATTCTAGCTTAAGAACTCGAAAGAATTCCCCCACTAGATCAGTAAAAGCTAGTGCATCGATGGTGGGAGGAATGTTTGTGGTAGCAACAATGAGTATTTAAGGATAAAGGTTTACTGAAGTAAGTACTGGATCAAAATTATTGGGCATAGTCCCATGCTATGCAATGGCAGCTTACAATGCAGCTTGAGAAGCAGTCGCAATGGTTGTGGGATAAGTTGGATTGGGGATCTAGGTGACGCCTAAAATCCTTGGAAAATGTTGCTAGTAGACATCCAATGTTTCATAGTGCACATAATGGGCCAGTTATTTGAATGTGAACGCCTCGATGTAATTAACGCCATACATGAGCTCCAATTCACAAACCACAGTTGAGAAAATTACCTTGAACTCCCTCAAAGAAATGGTACATGGCCTTTTGTTAAACTTCTCAATTCTCTTAGAGGAACTGTTGACCTCCATGGTGTATATGGGTGTGGAGGTAATGACTTGTAGCGAAATATACGGTGATGGTATGAAATCTAGTGCGGCAATAGGCATACCCCACTTATTAACCCCTCCAAATGGACTTTGATGTATCGTTAATGTAGTGTAACTTGAACCTAAATTCCTGGTAGGAGTTGTATTGGATGACGGTGGCATTGTAAATGCTTGATGGTACCGTTGTGAAGATATGAGCTTAAATAAATCGGCTCAAATGATTGTGTGTTACTTCGTAGCTGATACCTTGGCTCTGGTTAAGCAGTAGTGCTCTCATCATCTAAGAACATCGTGTTGTCCCATGCCCCAAAATTTTGTAGCAATAAAGAACACTAGATATGGTTTGAAAAATACAATATCGAATATGAACAGAGATGGACAGACGTCTATGGACGGAAGTCGCTGGACGGAAGTCCAACAAAAATCAGACGAAAGTCCGACAAAATTCGGATGGCGATGACACAACGGACGACATGTTAACAAATAGGAGATCTACTCAAGTGCAAACATAAATCTTTGTTGAAAGGAAACTAAAACATGATGTTCACAACACGAAACATAACATCAAGAACTCTCCAAGGTTCTTGTCACATGAAATACACAAACTTGTGCAATGAAAAAAAAAGAACCAAACGATCAACACCAAGGTATTTTACTAAAAGACCAAACCACAAATAACCAAACTAATATAAGTAAAGAAAGTAATTCAACCTTGTGAAAATAACCTAATTACTTTCCTACTCTAGTAACAAATGAAACCTAACAAGTTGAGCTTGAATTCTCAACACTCCCCCTCAAGTTCAAATCCACTTCTAGTACACCAAGCATTTTTCTAAACTTCCTTAGCTTGTCTGTACCTAAAGCCTTTGTGAAAATTTTAGTAACTTGATCTTCAGTACTGACACGAATAAGGTCAATTTCTTTTGCTAGAACTTTTTCTCTAATAAAGTGGTAGTGCACCTCAATGTGCTTTGTCCTGGCATGATAGACCGGGTTGTTAACAAGTAGTATGCTACTCATGTTATCACGATAAATGACAACATGAGCATCCACTAATTGTCCCAAATCTGAAAGTAGTTTTTATAACCAAACAACTTCACATGCAACAATTGTTGCACTTCTGTATTTTGTTTTTCTGCTTGATAGTGCAATTATTGGTTGTTTCTTACTGCTCTAACTAACATCACCACTTTTAAAAGAAAACATGAAACCATTGGTCGATCTTCTATTTGAAACATTGCCAACCCAATCAGCATCCATGTATCCATGTATTTGTAACTGGCTCTTGGTTTCATAAAAAATTCCACACTGTAATGTATGTTTTATGTACCTTAATATGCGCCTCACTACATCCAAATGTGGCATTCGTGGTGTTTGCATGAATTGACTCACCATTCCAACTCCATAATTCAAATTAGGCCTTGTGATGGTCATGTAAATCAAATTCCCCACTATGCGTCTATACATAGTGGTATCCTCCACAAGGTCTCCTTCATCTGCACTTAACTTCAGATTTTGCTCCAATGGAATTGAAATGGGTTTGTAACCCGTCATCCCATATTCGGACAATTTGTTCAAGGCATATTGCCTTTGTAGTAACCATATCCCTTTAGGGGATTGGATTACCTCAATGCCAAGGAAGTAACGCAACTCTCCCATGTAGAGTTTTCACTATATGCCAAACTCTCCCATGTGAGAGTTTTCACTTCATCTCAAACTTTTGCTTCAAAAGCTTCTTCAAATTAGAGATGTTTGCATCACTATCTCATGTGATAATCAAGTCATCAACATAGATGACTATGATTATAATCCCATGATTTGTCTTTTTCACATATAGTGAAAACTCTACATTGGATGCTTGAAATCCACTTCTGACAAGATATAGACCTATCTTGTCTGACCAAGCTCTAGGTGCTTCCTTCAAGCTGTACAAAGTTTTCTTCAACCTATAAACCAAATTAAGGTGTGTTTGGTCCACATAACCTGGTGGTTGCTCCATGTACACTTCTTCATGTAAATCTCCATGAAGAATAACATTCTTTACATCCATTTGATGTAAAGACCATCCTTTTGCTGCTGCCATAGCAATGATTGCTCTTATAGTTGTCATTTTTGCAACTGGATTATAGGTCTCCTCATAGTCTATGCCATAAGTTTGGGCATAACCTTTGGCAACCAATCTTGCTTTGTACCTACTCACAAATCCATCTACATTGTGTTTGACTTTGTACACCCATTTGCACCTAATTGCTTTCTTGTCCTTTGGTAAAGCTACTAATTCCTAAGTAGCATTAGCATCCAAAGCCGCCATTTCTTCATCCATGGCATTGTCCCATTTAGGGTTTCCAATCGCTTGTTTAAAACAAGTGGGTTCAACCTCCCATATAACTCTCACCATGTATGCGTAATGATGAGCTACAAAGCCATCATATGTGAGTCTTTGTACAGGGTACTTGACTCATGTGGATCTTCGTACTCCACTGTTGTTGTCATGTGTTTTCAAAGCTTTCTTGGCCATCCGAACTCTAGGAGTAGTAACTGAAGAGATTCTTGATTCTTCACCCACACTCTTCTCTGAATCACTTGACTCATCATCTACATGAGGAATTCTAAATGATGTTTGAGAACTACCATGTACAATGTTTGAAGATCTTAATCTTCCTTTCCATAGAGTGCTACTAGACCCACTAATTGAAGACTCTTATGATCCACTGATTAATTATGATTATTGTTCCACATTTGATGAAACATCACCATTTCTAGCCTTTCCATCTTTTGCTACCTTCATTGGTGAGTACCAGCTAACCATCTCATCAAACACAACATCTTTATTCCACTTACAACTTTCGAATGGAAGGATTGAAGCATCTATATCCTTTTTGTTCTAGGGAATATCCGATGAAGATACACTTCTTAGCTTTTGGGTCTAGTTTTGATCTCTTTTCATCAGGAACATGCACGTATGCAATGTAACCAAACACTCTAAGGTGTGAAACATCAGGTTTCTTGCCTGTGAATTTTTTTTCAAGTGTCATGCCATGAATTGTCGCTATGGGTGTTCGATTCATGATATAGACTATAGTTGTTATCGCTTCAACCCAAAACTAATTTGACAAATTCTTCTCATTCAACATGGCACGTGTTATTTCTACAATGTGCTTGTTTTTCCTTTCAGCAACTCCATTCTACTGTGGGGAATAATTACACGAGTATTTTGTGAGTCATGGATTATAATACCACAAATTGTTAAGCTTTAGTTCCATAGTCTTCCTTAGTATTAATGATTTGAATCCTGATAAACCTCCAAGTAATAATTATTAAGAGTTGAATTAGCCTTTGGATATTTTAGCGTATAAGACTCTTTTATTTAAATTGATGCAAGGCTTAGTTAATTTTAGGACCTAGTAATTTTTAAGTGCATTATCATTTTATGTTATAGAGAAAGGAAAAGGAATGTAGAATTAGATGTGATTTATTGATATATTGGGAATACAAGCCCATAATTAACAATAACATTTCGCCATGACAATATTAAGTTAGTTTATAGAATAAGTGAATTACAACTTAGTAAACAACTTTAAGGGGATAGATCACAATTGCAAAAACTCCAAAATGCGATAAATGGTGCGAACTAGGTATTGGGCTCGATGCTCCATGGAAAGGGGGTTGATTGGGCCTCGTAGCCAATAATAATGGCCATCATCGAGAACCCAAATTTGACAATGAAGACGAATATCGTCATCTTCATATTGACACTCTTCAAACCTTTCTGGTGCGGCTCCACAAGCAAGAACAAATTCTAAATAAATTGTTAAGCCATGTGGGTTGGGAACCATCGATGATCCCATGCCGAATGATCAACTCGAGTGCGCACCATTCTTTTCGACGGTTTTTCTTCGCACGACCGTTGAGAGACATTCACGTCAAGCAATGTTTCTTCAAGCTCTTCCTTTTCTATTAGTGAAACTGGAGGATTCGAGAGCGTAGCGACATCATCCGCCATGACTAGATTCTCACCTACATCAACAAAAACCAAGAGGGTAGCAGAAACAATGTGGTATTTGCGTTCAAAAGGGGTCAAGGTTTTTTTATTTAACAAATTAGGGTAGGCGTAAGGTGTGGGAGTGATGGCAGAACCTCATGAAAACTCGAACATCCTAGATCTAATGGATTCATCGAACCTTAATTTTGACAGTGGATCTAGAAGTATGTGGGGGTTTTGTGATGCAAATTTTAATTCCAATTTACTATGTATTACATAATTCATTAGTGCATGGGACAAAAAAAAGTAGGGGATATCAAAAAAGTAAATGGTACGCGGGGATGTTACGTCAACCATTGAATTGATTTAATCAAGTAAGGACTCAAGGATGTTTACTTGTTACTACCGATAAATTGTCCTAGTAGTTAGTTACTTGAAATAATTAGGATGAAGAAATAGGATGTGAGGGTTAACGGACGGAAAGGATAAGGATCAAATTCAAGAACCTCATCAAGATATCCAAGATAAACGGAAGGATGAGTCCTCCAATCCCATTAATCATGAGGATTATCATCCTATTTGATTGGAGGATGGAATATTTTTTGTGTCTCATTAGGCCCAAGAATTCTCATCCTAAAATCAATTGGAGGGCAAATCATTCTCAATTCTCGTTGGTTTTTGAAGGATGAGGAGGCCATTGATTGGAGGGGAGGATTTCGAAACTTCCATTGGGCAAGGGAAACAAGCTTAAAAAAAGGTCATGGAAGTTTATAAAGGGAGAGAGGAATATCTTGTGTTGGGAGAAGGGGAAAGGAGGAAAATGAATGTGTGAGAAATAGATTAATTCTTATGTGTGGAAAGGTGTTGTTCATGAAAAAAATGTGTGTAAGAAATAAGCATGGAAGGATTTCCATGACAAAACCTTTGGAGTTTTATTTCAAATAGTTGTTCCTCCCAAATCTACCGTTAGATTTGTGTCAAACTTTAAATTGTTCTTGTTTAGGAGGTGTAGAAGGTTTAATCCAAATTTCAACGTCATCGAATTGGCTGTAAAGGAATTACACTTGCTAGGAGTAAAGGGTGTTTGTAGTGGAGTTCATGGAAGGATTTCCATGACAAAACCTCTGGAGTTTTATTTCAAATAGTTGTTCCTCCCAAATCCATTATTGGATTTGTGTCAAACTTTTAAAAGTTCTTGTTTAAAAGGTGTAAAAGGTTCTCTCCAAATTTCTGCATCATCGGGTTTGCTGTAAGGGAGCTACACTTGTCGAAAGTAGAGGGGGTTGAAATTGTCTATTTTTTCCTCAATCTAAGCAAAGTGATTTTCAATTCCAAGGCTTAACTCTTGATCAAAAAAATAAAAACTTATAAGATTTGTAACATGGCTCCTTTTTATATTAACTTTTCAAAAATCCAATGCATGTTAGATTAAGAGGTTGTATGTAGATGTTACGACGAATGGAACAAAAAGGGTTCAACCATCAAGTGTGACATTGAATGAACATCAACATAATGCCCCTTCACATTCCATCATGGTGAGTTACGATTCTCCCATAATCTTTTTGTATCTTCTAAGTGGACATAACGCATTAAATTTTTAGTGAACTTCATTGCATTATATTGAACCACCTTATTTGTTAGACTACAACTACATAGTAGTTCCACTTCCAAGCGGGTTTTGTGAGTGCATATCTTCATGTTGAAGGTGTGCAAAAATGCCTCACATATTTCCTTTGAATTCCATGCTCCTTCAAATACTCACTGAATTCATTTGAAAAATACTCTCCCCCTTCATCGGACCTTAGGCACTTGATGCTCACACCCTTCTCCTTCTCCACCATTGTTTTGAAATTCAAAAAATGTTGAAACACTTCACCTTTGTGTTTCATGAAGTAGACCCACACCTTCCTTGTGTGGTCATCAATGAAACTCACGTAGTACTTGCATCCTCCAATGGATTCTGTTTTCGTGGTCCACACATCTGAGTGGATCATTTCCAAAGGTTTGGAACTTACATGAGTTGTTTGAACTGGGAATGGATGCCTAGCTTGCTTCCCCAATTGGCATGCTTCACAAACTTCTGACATCACCTCTTCTGTTCCAAATTTGGGAAGACCTCCAATAAGATTTTGTTTCTCCGTCAGCTTAAGACGTTACATATTAACATGGCCAACCTGCTTGTGCCAAATTCCAATGTCTCCAGCTCCTTTTCCATGTGTGAATAACATGGAATTCACCTCTAGCATGTTCACATCTAAAGTGAACATTCGTCCATTCCTTTTCCCTTTTGCAATCAATTTGCCTTGGTTCTTCATGTCTTCCACAAAACATCTATTTGGGTTAAATTTCACTTATAAACCTTGTTCCACCATTTGGCCTATAGAGACCAAATTTTTTGTTATGGTTAGAACATGAAGTACATCTTTCAAGTATTTTGTTTCCCCATCTTGCATGGACAATGGCACCTTGCTAATTTGTGTGATGGGATGTGTAGTGTCATCACCAATTTCCACAAACCCTAGTGTCTTCAAATCCTTTGTGTCTCTAAACCATTCTCCATGACTAATCATGTGGTTTGAAGCTCCAAAATCCACATACCAAACATTGTTGTTTGATACACCTCTTATCATTGAATTTGCCATGTGCTACATCACAAATAGTTGCTCATCACCTTGATTGCTAGTTGATGCATAATTCCCTTGTTGCAACTTTCCATTTCGTGCATCATGCTCCCTTTGATAACAGTTCTTCACCATGTGCCCAAGCTTCCTATAGTAGTAGCAATTTGAATTGTTATTTGGTTGTTGACTTCGATGACTTCCACCACGACCTCCACGACTTCCTCTTCCTCCAAAGTTTCCTTGTCCACCTCCATGAGCTTGACCTTCATGTTGATGATGTCCACTATGCGAACTTCCGTGTCGACCTTGAAATGAAGTTTTACCACCTCTACCTCTACCTCTATTAATATTTGAATAGAAAACACTTTCTTGTGATCCTTCATTGGATGAAATACCAACAATTCTCATCTCTTCACTTATAAGTAGTGTTATTAAGTTTTGGAAATCGGAAAATGTTTTTCGAACTACAATTGAACTATGAAACTAGCTATAGTCTTTTCCAAGTCCATTCAAGGTGACGGCCACTAAATTTTCATCATCTACAAGGGCTCCTATAGATGCAAAAGCTTTGCAAGGTTTTTCACCTTTGTAGAATAGTCATTAATGTTCATCTTGTTTTTTTACAGATTATGCAACTCTTGCTTGAGCTGCATTTTGCGGGCTTGTGTATTGGTGTTATACATCTTCACCAATGTATCCCAAGCTTGCTTGGGTGATTTTGCATCTTGAATATGCACAATCATGGAATTCGACACACTCACAAAAAGCCAATACAAGACTTTCCTTGTTTTTTCATGCCAAATTTTATTAGCTTCAATTTGTTGTTGTGTGGGGTTTTTTGGGAGAGGAGGTTCTTTCTCATCACCAATTATGAATTCCTAGTAGCCTTTCCCCATCAAGAAATTCATAATCCTAAATTTCCACACTTGAAAATTGTTCTTGTCTAGTTTCTCAATTGCAATTTGAGAAAGACCATCCGCCATCTCTCAAGGCAACACTCAATGTCTTCTTGGGGTTTCACAAATGATTTTAATTCCTTCCTTGGGTTTCTAGGATTAGGATTAGGGTTTTCCTTCCTTAGGTTTCTAGGATTAGGGTTAAGGTTAGGGTTGAACAAGATGGACCTTGCATATGTATGAATGTCTTGAGTATTATACAAAATTCTATACTATACATAGGTTTTATGTATATGTACGTATCTCGTATAATATTTCATATGGTATTAAGTACTTGATTACATACCACACTTTTGTATGAAGGTCTTGATAATGTATTTACGCTTCCCATTCTTCAAACTCCTTCCTTCAAGTTCTCCCAAGTTGTATTTACTCCACTTCAAAAATTTGTTTTCATGTCTTCTCAAAACAAACTTTTTGTCATAGCAACTTTGCAAAGCTACACCATTCACATATGACCTTGGATCGATCTGAGATTTTGGTAAAACATGAACAACTAATGTCTAATACCATTTTTCAAATTTTCAGCTCATTTAACTTCACAAAATAAGAGATCTTGATACTTCCTTGAAATCACCTCAAATTGGGACCTGAACACAAAATGACTTACAACTCGCTTTCAACAACTCGAAATTCCTTGAGATTTTTTGAGACACATTAAAAATATGTTTTCTATATCTGCTCAAAATTTTAACTCTATTGATGATGACCACAAAGAGTTATCACTTTCAAAAGAAACTAACTTCAAAACTGAAACTGAAACTTTAGATGCTTGGATCTCTCTCAATACAGATCAAAATGACATGAAATTTCTCTCACATATATAATCCTTTATGATCTATAAGATCCCAAAGCTACAGATCCAAAAAAATTCAAACAAAGGAGATATGACCAAAAAACCAAATCTGGCACAAAGTCTTCAAAGGCTCATAACTCTCACAAAACATATCTTTTTCTTTTGAAAATTTGAGAATAGAAACATCTTATAGTCTTCTATAATCTCTCCAAGTTTCACTTCAAGATCACAATAGATCTAGATCTAGATTTAAAGATATGACTTCCACAACCTTGATATGTTGATCTCCTTTCACCTCTTTTATTTTCTTTTCTTTCTCTTCACATTTTTTCCTTTCCCCGTTTCTCTTTTGCACTTGACAAACTCCTATGATATTACTAGAGACTCTCAAGCTCTAGTTTTAGAGACTTTCTAGCTCTAGATTTCTTTCAACTTTCTCATTCAACAACCTAAGCTTTGATACCATGTTAACAAATAGGAGATCTACTCAAATGCAAACATAAATATTTATTGAAAGGAAACTACAAGATGATGCTCACAACACGAAACATAACATCAAGAACTCCTCAAGGTTCTTGTCACATGAAATACACAAACTTGTGCAATGAAAAAAATAGAACCAAACCATCAACAACAAGGTATTTAACTAAAAGACTAAACCATAAATAACCAAACTAATATAAGTAAAGAAAGTAATTCAACCTTGTGAAAGTAACTTAATTACTTTCCTACTCCAATAACAAATGAAACCTAATTAGTTGAGCTTGAATTTTCAACACGGCGTTACAAAGCGCCTATGAGCTCCGCAGCGATGGCGGATGTGACGCGACAGTCATGACGCTATGAGATGTGCGTGAGCTCCGTAGTAATGGCGAATGGCAACTCGATGAACGCCACACTACAACTTGTAGCGTTGTAAAAAAAAAAAATTATTTTTTACTTAACGCTACACCTTGCTTCAAGAGTCTTTGAGGCGGAGGCCTCTATGTGAGAAAGAAAGAAAGAAAGAAAGAGAAAAAAACCTTTCCAGGATACATCACTCCCCCATTTGGTCTTGCTTTTCCCATCTCCTCCAATCCTGGCTCTATTGGTTGGCAGAAGTGTAACAGCACATGCTCCCTCCAGCAATAGCAATAAGAGCAATAACACCAATAACAATAACACCAGCAGCACAAGAAACCCAAGAATTCAAAGCCAAAAAGAATCTGCCACTTTCAACATTAAATGACAGAAAGTAGTTTTTCTAGAATTAAATTGCAAAGAAAGAAAGAAAATGTAGTGTATGTAAACGGTGGTCGTGTAATAGCCGCCGTGAACATCTAGAAATCCAGTTTGACTATGGAGGGAACTCTCCTGACAAAGGAATTCTAGAAAAAATAACAAGAGAAAGGAAAAGCTTAGCCTTTTATATAGCCGCCACAAGCTAAAACCCTAAACAAGCCATAACCCTAAAACACCTAATAGCGTAAAGCAACCTAAGAACGTATATTAACCTTAAGAACGTACATTAATCCTAAAAGGCATGATTGGCATGCCCGTAACCAGCCATCATGTATGAGGCCATGCATATGGGCATGACATGTTTTCACTTACTATCCAAAGCTTCATGTTGTTCTTATGAAAAAATAATGCCTCCAACCATTTTTTTTTTCTATGGTTTCCCAGATTTCAGCCTTTTGCTTTAAATCCTGCAATTCTTCTTCTTGCGACTTCAACCATATTGTGTTACCCTTGAACTCCTCATTCTCATCTTTTAATTTCTTAATGAACATTTTAATCTTTTGTTTAGCATCTACCCTATTCTTCCTCCAAATTTCCACATTATGCTTATACCCCTACTAGATGTTTCTTTCCTTATCCAATTCCTCCTATAACATTGCCTTCTCCTTCTCCCCTGCAATTAATCCATTCTTCAAAGTGTTTACCTCTAAATTTAGATTCCCCATATTCAAACTCATAATTGCCATGGTTTGAAATAACCTAGTTGCCTTATCTACTTTCATTACTTTTGCACCTACCTTTTTGATAGACTTTGGTGTACTTGTTTGTGTCATAGGATCTCTAGATCCTTTTGCAGATGAACCCAACTCTTACACCATTCGTCTCCCTAGTTCAAATTCAAATGGGAATCCTTCTAAAGATTTTGGTCGACTAGGTGGTACATGTAGTTTTGTTAGTTTAAACTCTTCAAAAGCAAGTTGTGTTACCACTATCTCTGTCTTCAATTCAATAGCATGTAGACCTTCTTATGTCCAATGTTGTTGCTACTATAAATGGTGTGGACTTGCAATGGTTTTCATCGAATCTTCATATACATTTACATCAAAGTGCAAATGTTCTTCACCCTCTGGAAACCTTATGTCATGTTCCTTATTAACTTCCTAGTTGTGCTCCCTCAGCTGTCTTTCTTATGGAGATGTTATCTATGGTACCTCCTGCCTCTGCTCCCTTAATTGTGTCTTTTGTGGAGTTGTCATCTATGGTATCTCTGTAATCTATTTGGCTTCATGTACCATTGTTGGCACTGCCCTTACCATTGTTGGCACTTTAAATGGTTCCATTCTGCCCTTCATCATTTTTTGTGCCCTTAAATTTGTGCTCTCCTATTCCCTCTTCATTCTTGAGCCCGAGGCTCTTCCTTCTTCAATTATATTCTTCCTTTTAAGAGCACTTCTTGAAGAGTCTACTACAGCTTTCTTTCTATTTTCCAGTGTTGTCTTCATCTCCTCCCTAGTTTTTTTAACCTTGGTTGGTGGTTTCTGTTGATTCTCCTTTTGATGCACAAACACATACTAAAAATCTTTGCCAACACTAATGCAAACTAATAGGTTTCTTTCTTACCCCCTTTATTTTCCTTGACATACTTATAACATCGATCTAGCTCACTACACAGACTATTAGATATTAGATATAATATGTGCCCAATCTACCTTCTGCACCTTCTCTACTCTCACTAATGTAATAGCATTTTTTGGGTTAAAATATTGTACCTTCTCCCTCTGATAAATGACAAATATAATGGTAGGATATCTGATAGAGTATGGCAAACCCAAATTCTTTGCATTCCATTGATTTGCAGAAGAATTTGCAAGTGCAAGTTTACAATTCTATAAGGCCTGCACTACTAGTGACTTACTAGCCTATCCTTTCGATTCTTCTACATACCCATTTGCACGCACTCCAAAGACATCTATAATTAGTTGTTTACTAATTACATACACCTTATCCTTATGCCCAAAGTAGATATCTACACCGTTGATCAAGAATGTGTTCAAAAATTCCAACATTACATCGGGCATCGATGCATGCCACTCCATTAGAAACAAAGTAACCAACCTTGTTTTAGAAGCCTAGTCTTCTTCCTTAGCAATATCCTTCCAGTTTTCCATTCATTCAACATGTTTGTCATAATTTTGTTTTATCTATGTCCACATGAATTGCTCAAGGTCTAGAATTTTAATACCTTTCTCTAAAAGTGTAGCTATGTCTAGTATTGCGTCTCTTCTTTTTGCTACAGCTTCCAATTCACGCCTCTCCATCTCCATCGCCCTTTGTTATGCTTCTACCATCTCTTACACCTCTATGGCTTGTTGTACTTCCACCTGCACTTCTATCGATAGTTGTTCTTCTACTTCAACAATGTTTTCCTCCCTTGTGGCCTTTTACGTTGTCTATTGTCGCAACCCTACTTAGAGGGAGTGTGAGGATGAAACTCACACTCTTGAATTTGGGACTTGGGAGTCCTCTAGGACTCCCAAAACTTCAAAGTTCAATTGCAAGGGTCAAAACACCTCGTATTAAGGTGTTCTTTATATCATTGGAAAGCTATTGAAGTGTAGATGTCAAAAATGGGCTTACATGGGCCATTTGGACATCCGCAACACAAGTTATGGAAAAAAGAAGGGCCGGGAATCAAACTAATAGTTTGACTCCCGACCACTAAAAGCTAGAAATCGATCTGACCCCGATGCGTTCAGGCAAAGTACGACACACCCTTGGAAAGCTCTTGAGGAGAGCTATAAGTTTGCTTTAGACTTCATCCCAATCTGAGGTCTAAGCAAAGAGTTATGATCGCTCAAAGTTCCGAGAGTCCAAACCGGGACAGTTTCGGGACTCTTCCTTGGGAGTCCTGGGACAAAAAGCCATTTGGATGTGGGTGCCGTGGAGAGGCACAGAATATACTATATGGGGGAAGGTGGTGGCTTCCCCCGAGTCTGGGCCGTGGTGAGTCATGTGAGTCCAGAGTTGCCTGTGGCTTGTCCTAGCACCAAGGGTGTTCCAAAATGTGAATTAACCAACTTGTTGGTTGGTTTGATGCAGGTTCAAATAAGTGAATAGTTTGTCACTCTTCCTAGTCCCATCTCGGAGCTTTAGCACGCCCCTCTACCCCTTCTAGTGCTGAGAGCTGGTAGTGTGCCTCGAGTTCCTCACAATTCCGCTATGAAAATAACTCAAACCCAACTTGAGTCTAACTAGGGACTTGGGAGTGCATCATCTATGCTTCCACAAAATGTTGTTCCACAGCTTTGTCTTCCGATTCTTCAATGAACACCAAATCTACTGATGTAACTCTTAGTCCTATCTGCTCTCCTACATGCCAACGTCTTCTGCTTCTTCGCAAAAACTCAACTGCAGATGTTCCAGTTATATCTATGTCTTGAATTATCGTTTATACAAACTATATATTCTCATTATACACCTTCCCTTTTACACATTTCAAAGATGAAGAATGCGGTGACAATCTTACAACCAACAGCTGAGTATTCAACACACCTTCCCTCTTTACTCTTCTCAACTCCTCTTTTACTTCTGTTCTTTTCAACAATTATGCTTCCTCCTCCTACCTTCGTATGTGTTCATTATTCTATGCTTCCTTTTCCCTTGTTATTCTCTATAGTTTTTCAATGGCACTCTTTACACTAATGATACTATGAATTCCACTTCAAAAATGCGCACAACTTCCAGCAACAAACACAAACTACTTTCGACATTTACCCTTTTTTTCATCTTTGAACCTCCCGCTTCTCGCATTCATTTTTTTACATGCCTGCCATCTTTTAATTAATGTATGATTCTTGAAATTAATACGGCCCATCACTACAAGTTTATGTGTCTCTTGTGCAACCACATGGAAGCATTTCACGCCATCATTATGAATGGATGTCGCAAATGTCATCTTCCAATTACTCCACATCTCTAATCTCCCTTCATTAGTTGTATTAACTCCAATTCATATGCCTTGTACACCTTTTGTTGATTGTGCCCATTTATCTGCTGACTATGTCAACTCATCTACTAACTATATTGATTTTTCTACTAATTATGCCAACAAATCTGACAATTACACAAATATACCTAATGATTCAACGAATATTATTACTAATTTAGCCAATATTTCTGACATATCAAATCTTTGGATCCCAAATCCCCCACTTTTGCAATTATTGCTCATGGATTTATTACTCATTTGCAAATCAAAAATTAATATTGTGTTCACTACACGATCTTTGATTTATTTTTCATCTTTAGCATTCTTCATTTGTGGTTTTTGTATTTCACAGTCTTCATCATCCTCCTCTGTATCAAAATTCTCCACATGAATTCCACCTTCATTCTATTCCCAATATACTAGCATCTGTTGTTCTTGTTTCTAAACTTTAGATTCCATGTACTTATAAGCTTTGAGCTTATTGACATTGACTAACACATGGTTAGTTTCAAACTTCTCAATGGTCACCAATAACACATTATTATTTGACAACACATATTGTACTTTGTACGGTCCAAACCATTTCCTAGTAAACTTCTCTAGGTGTGACTTATTACCCTTTGGAAACCACAAAACATAATCACCAAAACTAAACTATTTTTCTAGATTCTTTTGTTAATTCCATAATGTTCTATTCCACTATTGAATTCCTCTAGTTTCTACAACCTGCATTCTAGCTTCCTGCAACTTCTCCAACTCTATAATTCTACTAATTAAAACCCTCATTAGAATATTGTCTCTCTCATCTCCACCAGCAACTAGAATGATGTACTTTATGGGCATTAATGGATGTAATCCATACCCTAATTGATATGGTGTATACCATGTAGCTACTTTATATGTACTTCTATATGAAAATAACATTTTAAACAAATGCTCATCCCAATCTGTTTTATTCTCGTTAACTAATTTGGTCAACAATGTCCTAAGTACCTTGTTGGTAGATTCAACTTGCCCATTTCCTTGAAGATAATAAGTTGTAGAACTCACATGTTTGAACAAAAAATGATCTATCAAATACTTGATGGCATCATTAATGAAATGAACTCCCTGATATGTGATTATAGTCAAAGGACATCCAAACTTGGTTAATATGCATTCATACAAAATTTTTGATGTGATTGTTGTAGTATTACTTCTCAATGTTCTTGCTTCCACCCACTTGATAACATAATCTATGTCAACAAGAATATATTTGTCGCAACCCTACTTTGAGAAAGTGTGAGGATGAAACTCACACTCCTGAAATGGGGACTTGGGAGTCCTCTGGGACTCCCAAAACTTCAGAGTTCGATTGTAGAGGTTAAAACACCTCACATTGGGGTTTTCTTTATATCATTATAAAGTTATCGAAGTATAGATGTTGAAAATGGGCTCGCATGGGCCATTTGGACATTTGTAGCACACGTTATGGCAAAAAGAAGGGCCAAGAATCAAACTGGCAATTTGACTATCGACCACTAAAAGTTGGGAATCGACCCGACCCTAGTGTGTGCAGGTGGAGTGCAATACACAATTCGAAAGCTCTCGAGGAGAGCTATAAGTTTGCTTCAAACCTCATCCCAATCGGAGGTCTAAGCAAAAAATTATGACCTCGCAAAGTCCCGGGAGTCCAAACCGGGACAATTTTAGGACTCCTCCTTGGGAGTCCCAAGACAAAAATCCATTCGAATGTAGGTGCCACGGAGAGACGCAGAGAATACTATATGGGGGAAGGTGGTGGCTTCCCTCGAATCCAGGCCATGGTGAGTCTTGTGAGTCCAAAGTCGCCTGTGGCTTGTCCTAGCACTAAAGATGTTATAGAAAGTGAACTAACCAACTTGCTGGTTGGTTTGATGCAGGTTGAAGTAGATAACTAAAGCTTGTTACTCTTCCTAATCCCATCCCGAAGCTTCAGCACGCCCCTCTACCCCTTCTAGTGCTAAGAGCTAGGAGTATGCCCCAAATTCGTCACAATTTTGTTGTTTGAGTAACTTAGACCCGTCTTGGCCTAACTAGGAACTTGGGAGCGCATCAATATTTTTTCCTTGTATATCTTCTTGTTGGCTTAACTGGCCCCACAAAATCAAATCCCCATTTCATAAATGGCTCCTTTGGAAGACTTGTGACTAGTTTTGCAAGACTTTGAGTTGCGAATTCTCCTATTCTTTGACGTGCATCACAAGATCTATAGTAATCATGCACGTCTCTATACATAGTTGGCCACCAATATGTTGAGAATTCAAGTTCAACTAGTTAAGTTTCATTAGTTACTGGAATAGGAAAGTAACTAGGTTACTTTCACAAGGTTGAATTACTTTCTTTCCTTATTTTAATTTGGTTATTTGTGGTTTGGTCTTGTAGTTAAATACCTTGGTGTTGATGCTTTGTTTCTCTTTTCTTCATTACACAAGTTTGTGTATTTCTTGTGACAAGAACCTTGGAGAGTTCTTGATGTTGTGTTTTGTGTTGTGAGCATTATGTTGTACTTTCCTTTCAATAAAGATTTATGT
>Ga0209611_10002341_pt1 | contig 33208 bp, 20 predicted proteins | sample S1TSphgellanicum_3_FD_187693 | JGI IMG/M metagenome (GOLD analysis project Ga0209611, IMG submission 187693) | Host-associated microbial communities from peat moss isolated from Minnesota, USA - S1T2_Fc - Sphagnum magellanicum MG (SPAdes) (version 2) | ecosystem: Host-associated > Plants > Peat... | reverse complement strand
AATTAGGAACATAGTTATTACTTTTGGAACATGTCTCAAGTATGCAAGTTCTTTTCTTTTCTCTTGGTTTAGCCATGTAGTTGACATAGATGGTCATTTTTTATTAGTTGTACAATGCTAGTAGCTAGAAATTTTCAGTTTCGGATTATGCATACACACCTCAAACTGAATCCAGATTGAAATGAGACCTGCCTAGAAAAAAAATTAAGGATCAAGAATTGAGATCTTGACATGTGAAAAATTAGGTTTGGAACTGCACTTGAGGTTCAATTAAACTTTTAAAATCCTTGATTGGAGACAAAGGTTCTTTCATAAGAATATTTTTTTAATCTAGAACTAAAACTGGAGGTTCTCTTGAAAAATTAAAAATGGATAACATTGGTAATAACTAATAACTCTCCGCTCCTATCGACTTGTCATCCATGTATCTTTAGGTTCATGACAACATTTGCTCAAGATGCAAGAAAGATTGAACCTCTACTATAACAACTACCATGTAAATGAAAATAGTATGTGGAGTACCTCCAAGGAGACCAGGGTAACCTACAGGCAGTACCAGAGGTGGGTACCTTCATCTGCACAGTAAGGCCTTGTAGTAGCCAATATTTAGCATGGGAAATGTTAAATTTGGAGTTGGACAAATTTAGTCTTACAAGGGGGTGGGAGAATATTTATAATACATAGGAGCAACCCCAACAAGTTTGTAGTGTATCTATGTTGTAGGGGAGGTTCCAGTATGAGTGGGTTATCCTAAGGAGGGGCACCCGAGGGTGTGAGCCTGAGCATGTTCCCAAACCTCAAGAGAATGCACAAGTACTGGAAACTCCCCTTACGTGAACAACTCTCTTTTTATTTCTTCCCTTCCTGTTTAGTTAGAAAAAAATAATTCCATGAGAACGTGGGAACATATAAAATTGGGGGAGCTCCCAAGCTAGGGTTCTGCTGGGGGAGATCCCTCAAAACACACATAGAAATAAAAAGGGAGTTGTTTACATTGGTGCTGGTTCACCCAAAGCCCTCCACAGACACCAAACAAAAATTGTGGAAATTTTGTGGCGGAGTGAGAGGATGTGTCTGTTTCATTTCTTTATATCGATGGTTGGTCCTGTTACCCCATTATCAGCTGGGCTCACAATTCAACAGCCCAGGGTTTAGGGTTTAGGAAGCTTTATCATTATTACTACTGCAATCCTGCTCAATTGATGATAGAGTTTGTAACTATATGTAGGTTAAGGAACAACTATGCCAAGTGCTGAACATTTATTTAGTTCTGCAAAACTGGGTTGTTGCTGGCCACATAAGTGCCAGACCATCATTGAAATAGTGCAAATTGAAGTTCCCAACTTCATTCCCAATATGCTCCTGCCAAGATTCCGGCCTTGCTTCGTCTTGTGGTGGATGCCATTTCCATCACTGGACCCCAAAAGGCAGCATTCCAACCTTAAGAATGTCTTAACAGAATTGAAAGGAACCGAAGTGAAGGTGTATAAAGTAGGAGTATTGAATACAAGTTTTTTCATTGGTCATTATTCAGTAATTTTGGAAGCTACTCTTGCTTTGTTCATCCTTGGTTGCCTGCAGACTCTGTCCTTCATTAATTATCTGTTGTGAAGCTTTACAGATTGCATTCAACCTCATGAGGAGAGCACACCCTAAGCCCTTGTTACCTGTACTGACCCGGTATCAATCTGTAGGTGGGCGCTTGTGACCAAAGGAGGGTATCCCGGCTGCTAGAGGACATCCCAGTATTGTATTGACAGGAAAATTTTAGAGTCTTGAGAAGTGATTCCATCAGTTGTGATAGAGATTCTTTGCCATTGAAGCATACTGATGCTGAAAAACTTTGTTAGTTGCAATTTCTAATCACCCTCATGAGGCAGGATTTGTTTGTGATGTCTTTGTAAGTGCCAGAATGTTGTTTCCATGACTTCCAATCTACTGATATGTCATCTTTGTGACATCTACGAAATTGTCTTCTTGGATGCAGGAACTTTCAGTAGCTACCTGCCTTGACTTCAGAAGGGGTTTTGTCTCTGAGATTGATACTTTGCTGCATGAGACGTGTGTACCATTCTACTTATCCCTGCTTTTGCTTTGGAAGGGTCGGTTAGAATGTTAGAACAGTCATGATAAATGTGGGAACATCATTTGTGAATATGCTATTCCACAATTGGCTGTGTCAAACTGGAATTGTAGTTTGGATTGAATTTGTGCTACACTTTCAGGGTGCTTGTGGGAACTGGATGGGCTTGCTATGAGACAATTAGGCCTCTTGCCTGTACCCTTCTTGCTGAGTTGATCCACCATGTTCAGCTTGACCTTTCTTTTCCACAAGTAGTTACTTATCTTGTCATGTAGTTTTCTCCAGTCATCAAGAATCAATCTACCAAATTCTCAAGAGGTAACTCAAAAATGTGCTAGACACAATGCTGTGTATGCAGCTCTCTCAGATTGTGTATCTGTTTTCAGGAAATGTACGCAACTACTCTGTTCCTCCTGTCAGTTTACAGACTAGTCACTGCTCTGGACACATTTTACATCCCTCATTTTTTGGGGTCAAATGAAACATGCTGCTACAAAACTGCTCAAAGTTTTAAGTACAAGCAACAGAAAATGTGGCACTACTCATTGATGGTGGTTTGCAGTGAAAACCAAAACAGGATATAAAACAGGTACATTCAAGCTGAGCAAGTTTGGATCAAATTCAGCATTCAACAGCAAACCCAGACTCCATGCATACTCAAAAAAGTGTGAACACATCAGCAACTGCAAAATACCTATATATCCACAACTGGGCCTTTCGGATTTGTTGCACAACCCAAGACAGAACTTGTCATGTAGCTCAGATATGTGGTGAATTGACATGACTCATACAAGAGCCTTGTGAATCTCGAGCTACTAGGTAATGCTCGGCCATTTTCCAGACAATCATCAGTTGTGCAGCAGATGATCACAGATGACATGTACTGAAAATGTACATTCTAAGCTGAGATCTTCCAACCTGATCTCAATACACAAAGCATTATGCAAATGCTTATCTGATGCATCTATGGATTCACATTTGAACACAACTTGATCTCAGATAATCACCTGTTATTATTACTCAAAAAGTTGTGTTGTTGGTAATTGTATATACGGCTCAGGGATGTAAACTTTTTAAGCTGGGATGATCACTGGGTTACAGCTGCACCAAGCACTGTGAAGCTCAACCCAATGTTGGGCTTCTGCTTTAAGTCCCGGCAATTCACCTCTGCAAGAAGACTAAAAGTGGCAAATGGTGGATTGGGTGAGTATTGAAGAAGAGCAGCAACCATGCCCTTCTCATCCAACCGCCCCTTGAGTATTGTTTGGTTGTCATATTGGTATGATCCTGCTACTTTAGCTGATGTCAACTGCTTCTCTGTCTGGTGCCTAATATGGGCTCCCACCTGACATCTAGGTGACAGGGAGCGAGCAACATGGACATCGAAGCTTTTCTCAATCAGCGGATCAACCGTAAAAGTTCCTGCGAACTCTTTTGCATCGTATCCAATACCTGTGCTTCATCACAAAAACAATTTATAGGAGGAGGATCCAATCATCCTCAGAAGCAACTTCAAGGGTTTTGTGCTAACAAAATACATTACTCCCAAGTCAGAAATATTTGAATTCAGGATTTCTGCTGATGAAGCAGGCTTTGCAGATTAGAGGGAAAACCAAACAGTTGACTAGTTGTAGTCTTCTACTGGGTTCAAAAAATCTCACCAACTTTTGACATCCCAATTTTTGCAGACTTGGTATCATACCGAATGGCACCACCCATGAAAGCTCCATCCATGCCCATGTTTGCAGTGAATTCAAGCTCAGGTCTCGACTTAAATCCAATTACTTTGGCTGATAGAGCAGCTATGTCATGGTGATAACAAACCTGACCATCACATTCATTGCCAAAACTGTTGTGTCCAAACTTGTACACTCTCTGCCTTTCAGACATTTTCTTACAATCTGAATTCCTGAAGGTAACCAGCTATCTTCCACATTGTTGAGAGATTCCTCTCAGATCCAGACTATGGAAATAAAAACACCAGTTCTCAGGAGATTCAAGCATCAGAGTCTTTCAAAGGTTTGAGATAACTCACTTGAGCACTTGCATCATTCGCACCACCAGGCAATGCTGTAGTAATGCCTGCTGTCAAGCCAGGTACGCCAAGATTTGTGGCCGTTGTGGAAGCAATAATCTGTACTCTACAGGCAACTGGAAATTAATGAAATGCTGAATTGAACATGTTGGTGATTCATAGAGAATTTGGTTGTCAACTGGAAATTGGGTCACAAATTCAAAGACCGCCTTCAAATCTTGCATCTAATGTATGGGAGAAGGGTCTACCCCTCTCAGCACTTCCATCTTTGGAGGTGCCTAGGCAGAAGAGGGCACTGAAAATCACGGAATGGCCAAGAGGGCTACCCTTGTCTTATGTAAAGCAAGATTTTATTTTTTTCTGTTGTCTTTTTCTTTCCAATTTCTTCTTAGTCTGTCCATGTATCACCCCAGAAATCTTCCAACTTGTAAGAGAGCAATGGAAATACATTCAGCTTGACAATAACGGTTGTCAAAAAACGAAGGGAAAAAAGAACAAAAAAATAGCCAGCCAGTGCTTTAAGTTCACAGAAAGACAGACATTGAGCATGCAGCGCAAACATGCAATAGTACCTTATTGCTTAAAGTATTGAAGGTGAGTTCGTGTTTGGCATTTCCTTCCTGAATGGTGGCGGAGATGATGCCCACCGTGATGTCGTCCACAATGGTGGCAGTGGTTGTAATAGTGGATCCGGGAATAGGTCCCAGGCAAGACAGCACCAGCATATGACCCCTCACGAACCCCTTGTACACCAGATCCCTCGCCTGCTTCCCCACTTCCGTAAACAGCGGTGGCCGAGCCGCCACTACCGAATTGCCACCCGACTTGGACCAATTCTTCGACGACATCTTTTTTCCTGTCAAGACTCTTGTCTTCAATAATATAAAGATTCCCCAACCCCCAACAGTTTTGGGAATATTTTCTACGAAAAAAAACACACTCCAACACTAAAATCTCAAGAAAATGCTAACAAAGAAAGAAAAACACGCATACGCGCGACGGCAAAAAGTCAGGAGAAAGACAAGTCCAAAAAAGGGCTGCAGACAAAACGAAACAACCACGAGAACTTGCCACTACACTCTCGATGGTACAAAGGAGAAGAAAGAGCAGAAACATGAGCAAACCCAACGAAAAACAACAAATGCAAAACCTGGGCGCCACCACCCATGAGCTGCAACTTTCCAAAAAAAAGGGAAAAAAACCACCCAAGCACCCGCTGCAATAGAGCCTGTGACCCATGGGGGTAGGGCTGCGCAACGAGGGAAATCTAGTGTACTCCCAGTGTTGCATGCAGACTCACCAAGACAGAATAGGCAAGTTCTAATGCATGCAGCACAAGAAAGAGGAAGACCACCAGCTGCACCACCTCTTCTCAAGATGCAAGATCTGCCAGCTTAATAATCGATTAGATGCACAAACTGTACACTTGCCATAAATTCCTCCTTTCGTCGAAACTAGTAGCTTCAGCTTCATAGCTCCAAGGTCATTAACATGGTTGAGACTATTGAGACTCTGTTCATAGTTGTGCAACAAGTATTCATGTTCAAGTCATCTGTGTAGAATTGCATGTGTGCGCAGCAGCACAAGCTATTGTGGCCCCATCCTGAGCTTTTTTTTCGGTTTTTTTTCTTCTGAAGAACAATAGCAGACCCGACCGACAAGCTGTTGGTACCCCCAAGTCAAGCTCAGTGGCAGAGGGCCACCAGGGCTTTCACCTGCACACCAGAACCTCTATTGAGCTCCCTGCAGACAGGGGCTAGCTATGCCACTGAGCCATCACCCCTGGGGTGAGCATCCTGACCTTTGAAAGCCCAAATTAAGCTCGTTGTGCTCTTTATAGAAGCATCACATCTTCTTTCCTGTAGACCTTGGCAATCAATGCATTTTATGTTGTAGGAGGAGAACTTAACAGAACCTCCAGAGTCAGTACAACAGAGTGTAACACAATGCGGGTGACGCATAATTCATTGAGAATTCAATTCTGGTCTTCAAAATCATTGGGCATTTGCCATCTTTGACCTTCATCTTTTTCAATTAGCAAAAACTGCCCACCTTGATGAGGAAAAAGACTGAACCCATTTTTCTTCTTTCAGCTTATCAATGTTATGTGGTCTGGTCTGGTTCCTTTCTTTGATCATTATGAGTTTTTGAATCCAGTTTGTGCAGTCTTTCAGTATTGTCCTTTGGTGCATCAACAGAATAGGGATTTTCCTTTCGCAGTAAAACTTGGCTCATGACATGGGTGAGGTAAATCTTTGTTGTCCCATCCATTTCAATGTATAATATGTGTGAAGTTTACCTCACAAATGTGTCATGAACCTGAACCTTAGCTTTGTCAATATGGGTTATTCAATATGAATATGTGTCTCAATTGATGTAACCCTATTATGACTAGGGTTTTCTTTCAATTTTTCCAAGCAAGGTCCTTGACTATCATGTGCTTTTAGTGGTATGCCAAGGTGGCATATTTGCTTTAGGGATGGTGAATTAAATTGGCTATGCAAAGATTAATTAGCCATAGGAGTGGCTAGATGAATTAATATTCCTTCATAACTTGGTGACAAGATTCAACTTATGAGAAATCCATGATTGTTTTTGATTCATGTGGTTAAAAAAAATTCCACACTTAAATATGTGGGACTACTAAAAGCGAGGTAAGATAAGAAAGGGGACAACAAAAGCTTGAACACAATAGTTTTTATGACTAATGAATAATCTGAAGAGTAAGCACAAGAAGGATAAGAACCAACATGTTTTGGGTATGGTGGACATAGGGATTGACAAGTGAATATTAAATTATCAATTTAACAAAACTAGTAACTACATTTGCCAACTATGCATTAATAGCTTTAGCATACATTAACAACTCTAGCATTGAAGATGCCAACTATTACTCCACAATTGATGAATGTTGTTGTTCAATCCTTCACAGTCTATAGTTGCCTTGTCGGCACCTAATTAATAAGACTCTTTCATTTGAAAATTCTTGTGATCTTAACATTCTGATTAGGAATTCTAATAAGAAAGGATTTCCACAAAAGCTAGAATTCTCTATGATGATCAAAACTACTACTTATATGGGAAAAAAATAGTTTTTCTAGATTGAGACAAAACTTTTGAAATTCAAAGTTTTCATGATTTGAAAGGATTGTGACTTCATGAATTGTTGTAAATTGTAAAGGAAAGCAAAAGATGGAAGTCTTGATTAAAACATGTCTACTAACATTTGGTACATTTTTTGTACATACCAAAACACGTATATTTGCTTCAATGCACACACTATATGTTGTGCAAGGTCTAAATCTAAAGGAAGGTCCCAAGCCACTACAAGCATAAGTTCCATTAACAAACCTTACAAAGAACATTTCAACAAGAGAATTAATACATAACTAACAATATGTTAATTAATTTCTTTCCAAACATTTCTACAAATCTTTAAGAAAGAGAAATACATAATTAAATAGTCTACTAATCTACAAAACATTTGAGCAAAAAAGTCTAAACAATTTATTAATTAGTAAATATGTTTGAGTAATAGAGATGCATAATTAACAATCTATTAATCAAGACACTAAGACAAACTAAATGGGTAAAACAAACAAATCACAAAATATCAATTGTGTGCCCAAAACATGGATCTAATTTACAATTTACACCATTGAAGATAATTAATTAATAATAATAAATCTTATGTTCTTGAACTAAACAACTAATTACATTATAGCTAAAATAAGATAATCATTGAATAAAGTAATCATCATCAAGTGGTCTTGCATGCATAACCATTAGCATAAGGATCATTAACCATAGCAATACAAGGTATAGAATAAGTTGTTTCACAAACTTGCTAATTCTTCTTTCAAAATTCATTGAATTTTAAGAAGTAAACATTACAAATAATCATGTGCACATATCAAACAAATACATGGGTGTAATCAGAATAAAATGAGCCAAAAAGGATGTCAAATGGGCCTTTAAAATAATCAAAATTGGGGAAATATTTATGTTTTACCATTTAAAATCATGGCAATCATGGCAAGTTGGTCCTTTCTCATTCATATGAATGGCAAGAAATTCAAACCAAAAATCTATTTGATAAAATTTTAAGTTTAAATTTCAAATTAAGACCTTTGAAAATGAACACCTATTGCATTAAATTGAATCAATTTTGCAAAGAACTATCAAAATATTCATATAATAAAACAAAATTGATGGGAAAATATTAAGAAGATAAAGACCTATTAGCCACATTCAAAAAACACTCATACCCTAAAATATGTGAAATTCTAAAACTTTAAAAATTCAAAGAACTTTCCAAAATTTTAAAACTTCAAAAGTCTTTTAAATGGGGTATAACATACATGATATTTTAAAAAGAATTGTAGTTTATTATACAAGAAAACATAAAAAAATTTAAAATAAATTTTTGGTTTTGATTTGAAATTGTTATCATTTTAAAAAATGAAATGCATAATTTAAAAGGAATTGACACATTTTCAAATTTTCATATTCATTAAAAAATCCAAAAAAAAATGTCATCTACCTAAACAATTATATGCATTTTTCATAACAATTTGCACAAAAAAATTCAAAAATTCATTTGTATGAAAAAAAACATTTTGGGCAAAAGGACATGCAATCCTTTTCTAAAGTAACGTTGTTGGCTCATTTTACATCATTTGTGCCCACATACCATATGGTTTAGCTAGTGATCAAGATTTCACACACAAACCCAAAGAAATGCCTTTTTTAATTCAATCCTTCTAATATTTAAAGTTGTTCTTAAAAGGGTCAATGATTTCAAAAGAAAATCACCATGTGGTCTAAAATATACCATAGGAATTCTGAACAAAATCAAGAGTGTAACTTCATTGTTGAATTGGACAACATTGAAAAAATGTTGAAATAGATGGAACTATCATTGCCAGTGACCATGAGTCATGTAAAATATCTATTGACCATGAGGAATGTCACCCAAAGTAAATTAATGACAACCAAGTTGCACCAAATTTATGCACCACACAACTATATTCAATTGCATTGAATAAATGGCTCTTTAATATAAAAAAATTATCATCTTCTAGAAATGGTTTATATTTGTCATCAATCAATGAATCAATTACAATTGGGTGCCCATCAAGGTGCTCAGAGTTGCACCCTACAGCATCTGCTGGCTGAGGCTTGCCTCGATTAGCCATAGTGGTCCATGTTGCATTGATCAGGCCTTTCCAAATTGCCATGTCCTGGGCGTTGTCCCAAAATGTCTAGCCCTTCCCGATTGCATGGAAGTGTCCACCCCCCGTTGTGGATGTGGAAGTTACATCATCCCTATACCCCTTCTAGATAGATATTAGAGGCCTCCCCTAACCCCTCTTACCCTCAGGAAGTTTGTTTTGAAAAATCTGCTTGGGCAACCTACTAAGCTCCATGCATGCCAAATGACCTAAACACCACATTCGCTGCTGGCTAATAGTCTCTGCATGGACAACACATCATAGCGCCGCAAAATCTCGGCATTGCGGATCTTGTCTAGCAAGCTAACCCCCAACATAGAATGCATGAAATACATGTGTGTGGCCTCAAGGTGGTTGGCCATGGTTGGCTTTAGGGCCCAGCATTCACACCCAAATGTAAAGGTAAGGGGAATGAATGCCATGTAGAACAACATTTGAATGGGTAGACTAATTGCTTTGTTAAGCAAGATGGGCTTGAACGAGGCAAACGTGCCAATAGCTTTCACCACCCTAGCTTGCACTTCAGCCAAAATGTCCCCAGAGGAGAACATTAGGGTGCCCAAATACTTGAATTTTGAAACCCACTCCACCACCTCCCCCTGCAAGGCCACAGTGGGGAAGGGTGGTGCCTTGCCCTCAGCACACACACATGAGCTTAATTTTGGGCACACTGATGGTCAACCCCCATTGCTATGTTTCTACCTCCAGCTGCTGCAAGGCAGCCACCACCTAATCTGCAAACTCTGTAATTAGCACCATGTCATCTGCATAAAGTAACAAGCTAATCTAGGTGATGGAGTCCATCTGTTGGGCATTAGCAAAAAGCTACTTGTCGGCATGCTTGAAGCAATTTGTCATGTAATATGTTAAACCTATGTTTACATGAGTAATGGAAAATAATGTGACAATAAAAAAATACACCATCAAGGTGTGAAATCAATTTATTTAGACATATTCGTCCATTATTATAAATGTGAGGTTGCAAAGGAGGTATTTGCATAAAATGACTTGCATCAAAGCAATCAAGGGGACCATTTCCCATCACGTAATTGCTTTCAATAATAGTGGAAAAATCATGTTGCACTACAACTTGGAAGAAATTCAAAAGTTCAGTTTGAGGAAAATCAATTTAAAATCAATTTCAAGAAATTGGCATCTTTTTAGTTTGAAGACCTAGTAAACAAATAAAAACCACTATCGTATACCACAAGTTGTCATTAACATGGTTTAAGGTTTAGGGTTGGGCCTAAATAGGGATCTTATAGGATTTCAAGTTTTGTTATAAAGCTTTTGTCTAACTTTTATATCAAACCTATAGCAACTAAAACACATTGTTGTTTCATAGGATCAATAATTACAACCCAATCCTCATTGCTCATAAGGCCCACAATGTTAATGGTTAAATTGGTGGTATGGAACATCTAAAATTTGCCTCCAAAAAAACATGTTCAATTTGGGTGTTACATTCCTTCCACTAGGTCAAGGAAAACAAATCATTGATGTGTTCAACAAGATCAATGAAAAATAAGTGTGAGTTTGAAAACACTTTTGTTTGTGTCAAAGCACAATATGGTTCTCAAATCTATTTCAATTAGCTTAACTGTAGAAAATGAAGTCACATATGAATGTATTCCACCCTTGTGAAAACTTGGATAAGGGCAACACACAAGAAATGCCCAACAATGTTTCGACATCACATGAAAGTTCATGATTGATTTTTTCATTAGCAATTGTTATATCATTTTGAACCATTTTCACAACTAAGGTTTTGTTTCAACCAAGACCCTATTTGATGGTGATAACATTGAAATTCATCGTGTGTTGATGTTTTTCAAATCTTTTTACCTTTGCATTCTTGCAATTCAAACAAGCTTACTAACCTCAAGATGGCATTTAAGGTTATGAGCAAAATAATTGTACATAAAAACAAACTAGGATTCAATCTTGGTTACCAAATTTAGTGCCATAGACTTAGTGCACTCAAGTTTGGACAACCAATTTTGTCTAATGAGCCATCAATGCACCCCACTCACAAATGGAACATGTTTTTGTGTCAATTGAGTGGTGACACTAGATTTCAAACCCCAAAAACATATTTGATTCGCTCACAAGCAAATTAATATGTTGGCAATCTCAATATTAGTCAAACCTCCATAATCAACAAGACTCCACACAATCAAGGACATGAAATTGTCAAAAGTGGTTCCATTTATCACCTTTTGCAAGTTAAGCAAAATTGGGATTCAATTCCATTCCTCTAGCACATACACATGAATAAACAACCAAGTTTATTCATGACTTTGTCACAACTCATCAAAATAAATGAAGTTTTTTACACATTGATTTTGATCACCTATAGAATAATGTTGTGCATTGTTTTAGCCATGGTCCAACCTATAGAATATTGCCAATGTTTGTGGGGCAATTTTCAACCTTGAAAATTCAAAAAGAACCTTGAAATCCTCTAATTTTGTCATGGGCCAACCTTGTTGAAATAGATGGAAAATTGCCATAAATTATATATTTTATTTTATTTTGCGTTACTTTGATTTTCAACCCAAGTAACAATTGTCTCATGACATGTAGATGCATAAAGCTTTTCAATTTTCACATACTAATTAATGGGACATTCAAGTAAAATTGCCCAACAATTCCACATTTGGCCACTGCACATTTCTTCAACCTTGAATGATCCACTAAATACTCAAACTTTGACATTAGTAACTTATATATCCCCTCAATTAGTAAACTTTGCATGAAACCATTTTCATCTTGCCATTTTTTGCACAAACGAATTCAAACCAAGTAAACCTTGTAATTTATCGATCTTGGTAAACTCTATTGACCTCCCACTCAACCTTCCTCTATTTTTTCTTTTATGGTTCATCAACTATAGGTTTTGATGGACCTTTAGAAAGGGCTTTAGAAGTGACTTCAAGAAACATCCCCTAAAAGAAGTAGAAACATGAGATGGAACGAACACAAGATTCATGGGTATCAAGCCAATAATCAAGGTATTATGGGTGAAAATGTTTATACTATCTCCAAAGGTATTACTAATGCATCCAAGTGTCAAGATTTATTGATGTGTGAAAAAAAGGGGCAAAACTTGAACCATGTAGAAGGTTTTTAAAACCTTTGGGTAGTCATAATCAAGAGAAGAAATGAAAACAAAAGAAAAGCAAGAAATAGTCGTTAACATGTAACTTGGAATATATAGACAAAAATATTGGGTGACTTAAGAAGCAAAGACAACAAATGCAAAAAAAAATTGCAACTTTTTGTGCAACTCAAAATACAAAAGCAAATGTTGGTGCAAGTCAAAAAGCAAAAACAAAAGCTTTGCACCTTAAAAGACAAAAAAATATTCTCAAATTATTCATAAGAACTTTATTGGATCAAACAAGAAACTTGCACAACCTGAAAAGTTTGCAACTTTGCATGCAATTCAAATATAAAGATCAGTTATAGCTCCACATGCACCTAAAAAAACAAAGACATTTGTAACTATGAATTCCATGTACAAGGCAAAATGTGAAGGTAGAAATCACTCACAAATTCATGTTTGTCTCAGAAAGCAAAAGCATGCATGCACCTCAAAAATCAAAGACAATTATAATTTTAAATGTCACACTGACTCACAAAGCAAAGGCAAAAAATTGAAATATATGTGCAATTGAAAATGAAGACATTTGAACTCCCAACTTGCCACCAAACTCAAACAACAAAGGAAAAAACTCAAAAATTGAGAGCATTCCAAAACTTAGAATGCAAGAAAAAAACTTTAAAGTCATGAATGATTCCAAAAAAAAGATAACATTGAAAACCATAAGAAAAATCCATTCAAACAATCTTCTAAAACTTTTAAACATATTTTTGAAAATCGAATGGGGCTTATAGAATGTCTACAACTCCATAACCATGAATGACCTTTAACACACACAACTACAACTTACACAATTACATCTTACAAAATATATAGAAGGAAAGGAAAATGAAATCAAGAAAGCTTGACACACTTATGAGCAAAAGTTATGTGCAAAACCATGTGTATATCTAAGTCATTTTGCTCCTCTCCTTCATGTTGAAGTCTCTTAGCTACCAACATTCAAAAAGTTGGAATAAGAAAAATAATGATTGCAAGTAAAACAAGGAACAAACTTAAGACATAAAAAAAGATTTTATCAAAATTGGAATGAGAAGACCTTACAAAACAAAACATTGAAAGCAAATCACACAAAACCACAAAACAAACTTGAACATATACCTTGCATTTACTGTCATTGCAACTTGCTCCACTCTTATGTCCTCGCATTCAATAAGCCAAACAAAAACACTATAACAAAAAAATGTGTTTACGTTTCTAAGTGTGAACATCTAAATGATGCAATGACCTAATGGATGAAGGGTTGCGTTGATTTGGATCGATAGAAAGTGCCAAAATAATGGACAATTGGTCATCATGAGGCTTTGAGGGCACTTCTATCTTTTTTATGTGTGTTTTCTATTTTCTTGTGTTGTTTGTTGTTTGTAGGTGATGAGTTCTATTTTGCATTCTTCATGGAATGGGCTGCATTCGTGGTTGATCAATGTGGAATGTTATATTGTATTTGGACGGGATGCATAATTGAAGACAATGAATGGCAAGTATAAGGCATAGTTTCAAATTTGGAGAAGCTAAGTTTTTTGCAAGCTAAGACTTTGAGTTTGGAGAAGGAAAGACAGTTGTGTATGTGTGCTTGAGTTTTTGAGGCTAGAGAATATAATCTGTCAGTAGTTGTGGTGAGGGATGAATGCCCTTACTACTATTTGAGCCTTTCGGTAGGGGACCGTGTTTCTTTTTTATTGCACATTAGTCTTTCTTCGGAGGTTAGACAAGTAAGATGAATAATGTAGGGACCAAATGAGGAAAATGATGAAGGTTTGAAAGGTTTCAAGAGTAGTTTACATAGTAATTGGGTTTATGTGGATGAATATTGTCATTTGTTTTGGGATGTAGTAAGTTCTAGTGTTCATGGGAAGGAGTTCCCACAAATGTGGGAGCTCTGAAGAGGAATGGTGGGAGAAAGATAGCTATGGATTTATCAAGTCTTTTTGTCAAAGAGGCATCTAGGTTCTTGTTTCCTTTTTGTCCAACTTCTTTGAAGTCATATGTGGTATTTGGGGGGGTTTCATTCTGAAAGATTGGGAATTGTTGGTTGAATTGCCATGATAGACTAGTTGGGCTCAAGAGAGTAAAGCCGGAGATACTTGATTCCTCATGGTCCATAGATCAATTTGATTAGGGTAGACTGAAGGTTATCCACTGCAGCATTGTTTTGGCATTTTGTGTTAATGTAGAGTTTTTCAGAATTGCATTTCTTCACTGTTTTCTTCTTGGCAGCAGAGGCAACATTAGGTAGCCCTCTCTTTTCAATGACAACACATTAATGCAACACTTTATCCTACTTACCTTTTCCCACTTGAACCTTAGAATCCATTTTGCCAATGATCTCCTATTCACATCTTGCTTTACTGAAAGTGATGGTAGTTAGCTTCAAGAGAGGGGAGATGTGAAGGAGAAATGGGCAAGGGCTATGTTTGGCATTGCATGGTCAAATGTAGTCACTTGAGACACCATTTAATCATAATCATCCATTGCACAGATGGCTCCTAACCACCTCCTAGACATTGATTCTTGATGGCATGATGAGGATTTGATAGTTTAAATCACTTTAGGTGTTTAGCACACCATCTTCAATTGTTGTCAAAATGCAAAAATTCGCCTAAATGAAGAAAAGAAAGGAAGGTGCAAAGGTTTTTCTTGGGAAAAATGGGCCCAAGTCACCATATTATGAGGAAAAAAACTTTAAAGTTGTGATAGTAAGAGAGTACGTTCCAACAAGTGAACAAAACAGGAGGAATCCTAGAATTTTCTACTTGCCCCTCTGATCTCTAACCAAATTTGGCTAAGTCCTCTGTGTGCATGGTTGTCAACCCACCTACTTCACAAATTTCAGAAAAAAACACTGACTTTCACTGCTGCTACAGAATGGCGAGTGAGCCAGCACCCACCAGCACACAATGCAGGATGGATGGTGTGTGAACATGAAACACTTTTTCAATGTATTTGTATCTCATAGCTAATCAGAGTGGTTAGCTATGTACTAATTGCTCACATGCATCCATCTACCTAGTAGCCACCAATTGTATTACCTACTTGAGTACCTATGTGGTAACCACTCACATTTCCTACCTACTTTGCTATGATACTTACCCACTCATAGTTCATCCACAACTGAGTCATAACAGGTTCCCATTGGGTGGTGCACTAGTAGATGGATCAGATGATCCCAATAGAATATGGGTCTTCTGACCATAGTAGACCATGATACATGGATATGGTAATGGCACATACCACACAAAAATGTCAAGTTATGTTGAACACCACATATTTTACATAAAAATGGATGAAACCTCAAAGCTTGCCTCACAAAACATGTCATCAACCATGGGCTCTATCAAATTTTCACAGGTATACATTTTCGTCTCATCCGTTGTTATTGTAAAATAGGAACACCATAATTCAACATTACTGTAATATGTGCTGTTGCCACGTCACCACATCCAAGTGTCAAAGTCCACTGCCATACCAAAAAGTCAGATTCTGTTGTAGTGGATGTTGTCATGTATTAAGTCAGGTCTCCTCTTAGATTGTCTTTTGTTCTCAGTGTCCAAGGGCCACTAGGTTTACAAACAAAGAGAAGAAGTTTCCAGTCGACTAATGCACTAGTTATGGAAGAGATCAGTCCACTATTACCAAGATATATAGTATGTGTTTCATACATCACCAACCAAGTCACAACACCAACTGGTGACTTAGCCGTTACCAGAAAAGGCTGTTAAACATGATGTTCAACCTTCCCTTTATATTATCAGAGACTAATGGAGAACTAGTGCTCTTTACAATGAACAAAATCACCATAGCCTTCTCTGAATGCTCGCCCTGTAGAGATCAGGTCACGAATGCAAAACTGTGCCAACAACATGCAGAGGCAATTTGGACATGGGATAATTCAAGGTTTATTGACCAAGAATTTGCATAGCAAGTTTTCAATCTCTACTCCACCCCACATGGCCAAAACTAGTACCGGATATATATTGTTAAGCTGTTCCCAGAAAAGAGATTTTCTCTTTCCAATCAAGAAACGAGTACTACCAAAGGCCCCCCCAGGCTCTCTAGCTGCAGGCTGCATTTTGTTAACGTAGCCAATAAAGGCAGAGATCAATCAAGTCGATGAATGACTGATCATGCCTACTTATCAGGGTTTATCTTATTTTGTTTACACAGCAATGGAAGGAATGCTACGAGCTTGCAACGCGATAAAAGCAAAAAAAAGATCTCAATTAGCTCTGACAATCAGGAAAATATCTGCTTCAAGTAGTTACACAGCTATGGTACACTTTGTGACAAATGATTGGGTGGCAAAAGATAGCTCCGAGATACTGGTTTATTTGTGACTATGTGTCAGGTCTGTTGCAGATGTATTCACATTGAATTACCAGAAAATTCACTCTATCCTTTTGCAAGCTAAGGTAAGTGCTGTTCTGCGTTGAAGGATGAGTGCACAAAATTGCCCTCTAGAGCAACATTCACTGCAGATATGTCACAAAAACTGTCAGATGGGTCCTCTGGTAAGTGTAGAAGTTCAATGTATTCCAGTGCTCTACTCATCTTGGGACGTTTCTCAGGGTTAAAGGCTATGCACTTCAATGCCACATCCAGAAGCACCAACTTATCTTCTTCAGCCACCATTGAGCTCCGGCCCATAGCCTTGTCAATTACCTCCTCTCTTGGCAGAGAATTGACCTACAATCACAAATTTCAACAGTGGCTGTGTCAAACACACTTGTTTCAAACTTTGCCACTATGCTTTAAGGGGCTGATTCAAGCTATATTCAGCCTCCAGAACCTGATCACATATGAATTTTGGTACAGCCCTCTAAGGGTTTCTTTCCATTACGCTGCTGTGATCACAGCAGCCTAGTGGAAAGCCACTGACATAAGGCCTTGTTTCTTGTTGTAGGGACAGTCAGTTTCCATTGGAGAGCTGTAAGTGTGTGTTGAAAATATGTAATTAATCATGTTAAGAACTCTGGGAACACATGTTCTCATGAAAAAAGGACAGATGTCATTGGATGGTGAGTCACAGTTTGACTCACAGCTGTTACAACTGCTGCAATTGGTCAATGCTCGACCAGTAGAGCTGTGAGATGACTGTAAGCACAGCTAGTTGAAAAAACATAATGAAAAGCTGCTGTGATCACAGCAGCCTAATGGAAAGATGTCCTAAGTCAGCTATACCTCTGGGTCCTTTCTAGCACATCTAGCACACTTATACTGTAAACCAGCCTTGGAAGTCAAGTAACATCTTCCATGCATCAATCTGATGAAGAGGGGGGACCTGGTGTGCTGTAAAACAAAAAGTCATATGAAAACATACCCACTGTGGAAGATCAATCTCATCAGAGGAATTTGTCGGTTTACGTCCAGTTAAAATCTCCAAAAGAAGTATACCAAAAGCATACACGTCCACCTTCTGTGTCATGCGACGTGATTGTGCACACTCTGGTGCACTATATCCTGCTATCCGGTTACCTGTGGCAGATGTATTGTTCGTTAATGGTGCCAGTCCAAAGTCAGCAATATGGGGTTCGCCGTTGCAGTCAAGGAGTACATTTGAAGCCTTGAGATTGCCATGTGGCAGCTTGATGGTTTCATGCAGAAAAGCTAAACCCCTTGCAACCCCTCGAGCAATTTTCAGACGGCCGGTCCAATCCAATGGCTCCAACGAAGGATGCTTCACTGCAGCAAAGAGCAATGGCAACATATCAATCCCATCTCTGCTCTCCTCAACTTCCTTTTCTGTTTAAACCCTTCCCACTAATACACCACCCAACATGTCACCCAAAAGTACACCCTAAGTCCACAAAAAAAAGTAAGGCCAATCGAGCACAAGTACCAACTGCAAAAGAAGTATTTATCCCTTTCTCATGATCCTTGGCAAGGAAGAGCAGCAAAAGAATGAGAGAAAACAAAACTTCACAGCAAACAATAGGCTCTAGCACCACACCACTATCACAAGCATGCTGGATGTATTGATCATGAGCTGGTGTTTTAAGATTGGGTAACAAGGGCAATGCAAACCGACAGTGAAGAATGGAGAAAAGGTTGCCGTTGGGATAGTAATCAAACACCAAAAGTTTCTCCTCTGGTGTGTGGTAGTAAGCACGAAGAGGTGCTACATTGGGATGCACTAACTTCCTAATAACTTCCAGCTGATGCTCAAAATTCTTCCTGCTCATATTCTTCATGTTCCTCAGCCTTTTCACTGCTACAGAATGGCCCCCCTCAAGTGTCGCCTTATAAGCAGTGCCTATGCTACCCTTTCCAAGCATTTGAGCTGAAGCACGTAGCAGATCTTCCAGGCCAAATGCTTTGTCGTCGCCTTCGAAAAGGATAAGATTGCACGCCCTAGTGGAGCCCTCCTCTCCTTCTGGTGCCACCTGAGCAGAGAACTGGCCTGGAAGCTGTCCTGAAAACTGGGTTGAGAATGAGCCTGAGAAATGACCTGAGCATGAACCAGATGAAAGCTTTCTTTTTCTTTTGGGCTTTTCTTCACCTGAAGTCCCATACTTGCTCCTCCAGTAGATGACAAAAGCCATAAAAGTTACAACAATCAGCACTACTACAGAACACACCACTATTGCAGCAATCTTGTCAGTACTTAGTCCACCCTTCTTGGAATTTGCAATAGGAGGCAAGGCAGACAATGTCTCATTGGTGCCACTGCTTGGAGATTTTGCACCACTAGGGAAGGCTGTCCTGGCTGGTGCACTGGCATTCTGTGAAGAACAAGAAGTGTTCAAAGGTTTTCCACAAAGGTACAAATTCCCTTCAAAGCTTGTCCTCATATACTTTGCAGCCACATTGGGAGGGATTGGGCCACTCAGGTTGTTGTTAGAAACATTGAAGTTCGTAGCCATGACATTATCAGGAATATCCCCTGAAAGTTGGTTGTCCTGCAGTATCAAATCCCGAACTGGCATTGCACAAACAGCTGTAGGAATAGGTCCAGTCAGGTTGTTGTTAGCCAAGTTCAACACGTTGAGGCGGTGAAAAGTGGAAAAGACAGTAGGTATTTCGCCTGAGAACCGATTTTCATTCAAATACAATATCTTCAGATTTCCAACAAGTGCCAAATCAACTGGAATTGTGCCAGTTAGCATGTTTCCCTTCAAGCTCAGCACCTACAGTCAGTCACCCAATGACATGAGGCTGAGCACATGCAAGCAAGAATACAAGCCCTTGAGTTGATAATGATTTAGTACAAACATTTCAGACAACCTTAAACCCTACCTCTAGAAAGAATCAAGGAGACATTGGAGTTTGCACATCTTAATCCCTTTGGTGTTCAAAAGCATGCTATGTTCTACTTGATGATGCTTGTAAGGAAAGTAGTTTGAAAGCCTTTCAGCACATTGTGTCATGGTAAGTGCATTTCTAACCTGGAGACCTTCAAGCCGGCTGAGAGTATTGGGTGGGAATGTCCCATTGAGTTTCAGATTCTCCACCACCAGTTTCCAAACTCTTCCTTGCCGGCAAATAACACCAAACCATGAGCAATGATCTGAAGTGTTCACCCAAGGCTTCTGAAGAGACGAACTCAACTTCAAAACGCCAGATGGGTCTGATTCCCTCATGAAATTTATCAGTGCTTGTGCATCACTTTGGACAGAAGAATTGCCCAAGGAGCCAGTAATTTGACGCACCAAGCTGTGCTCCTTTGCTGCAGAAGTGGGGCACAACATTGTAGTATAAAGGGCAAAGTGCATGAACAAATATAGACACATGAGTCGGCAAGCAGTAGCAGCAGCTAGACTGAGAATTTGTTCTGATGCCATCTTGAAGCCAGATCAACTGTGCAGACATACATAGAAAACAACCTGGAGTTAGATGACAAGAGTAGAAGAAAGTCAGACCAGCTCCCATTACTGACTGGACGCATGGATAGAAGACTTGAGCAACTACATTGTAAGTGATGTCCAAAGAGGTTGTGCAGCATTAATGCAGCAAATATGGAAATACTGCGAATACCAGTGCACAACAAAGATTGAACTGCAGAGACATTGATGTTCCCTTGCAGGAGCTGCATCAAACTCCCAACTGTTCTCTGCATATAAGGCTAGCATACCTGAAAAGATCACACCATGCTAGCTACCTTGGAAGAAAGAGAAGCTTACCATGGACACAGCAGACACCCAGATGGATGGTAGAGGCTGCTGAACTTCAACACTCCCACTAGCTGGTTACATGATTGATCTACAGCCTACCACTGGAGCTGCTGATTCCACGCAAATGACGTCTCTTCGCGCCTCACAGTAGTCAACCGATAACCACCTATTCCACTCTCTGAAAAACAAAAAAAGCCACTCCTATGATCCTCACTAGCCGTGAACACTCATACATACTAATAATGGGCAAAGATGGACAAGGCTTTCAGCAACATTTCCACCATTTTCCAAGGCTCTCGGGGTCAGCAACCTAAACCTAGTTACAACAATAATAACAACATGACTCCGATCATATAGAAGTCTCTCCAGCCACTGCGAGTTTCCAGCCTCACAACTGCTACAAAATGGCCTGAACACTGAGTAGCTAGCACTTTCCTTCCACGACGAGCTCCAACTAGTTGCAGGAGCTACGGCATACCTCCCCCTCCCCCCCCCCCCCCGCAAAGAAAAAGCAGGTACGTACCTATGCCAGTAGTCAAATCGTCAGCTTCCAACAACGTACCAACAGATGCTCCACCTGCAAAACCGTGTAATATTTAGTAATAATGTATGTTTGCAACTCAAGTTTCCGGAAACTACTCCTCCCGAGGGTCACGTACTTCTTCTCCTCATCGGCAGCAGCAACAACAAAAACAACAACCCATCAAACTTCTCGCATTCCTTCTCACACTGCTGCTCCTCATAACCAAACCACTCGACAACAACTCTTTCTGTAGAAAAAATGCCACCCCGATGTAACTAGTTCAGAAAACCGGCATTGAAAGAAATGCCAGAAGAATGCAGTACTAGTAACAAACAGTTTTTCTTGGTCACTCCAAAAACAAAAACAAAACAAAAGCTACATAAAAAAGATTTCCATTCAAGTCTTCACTACTACCACGCTTCCGGCGCAGTCTGGAACGAGACTCTCCCACGAAGTTCGGGAGGAAGAACCAAAAAAAAAAAAACAAAAGAAGCTCTAGAGGATGGATGATGATGATCAATGGAACAAGCTGCCCAACTAACTACTCTTGTGGAGTGTCGTCACTCATCATGGGTAAAAGGCACTAGTTCCCAATTGCAGCAGCAGCAGCAGCAGAAAGTTAGCAGCTGCAGCTAGGCCACCAAGCTCTTAATGCTTGCACCTGGTCCGGAGCTTGAATCTGTGTGGGGCCAGTGGCAACAGACGTGGAAGAATGTGTTGGAGAAGTAGAGAGAGTATTTGTTTATGAGCCAGTCTGCATCTATGACAAGTCTGCATTCAATTCACGAGTGCGCCTCCTTATTGCTCCCACTACACACACCAAATTTATCACATCTCGTATTATGTAGACTAGTGTGGCTTGTGCCATTGGCCCAAATGTGAACCCGTTTCAAACTTGAGAAAACCCAACATGTGAAAATTGTTTTGTAGGGCTTCAAGATTTAGTTTTAAATTGAACCCTAAACCCTAGTCCCTATATCCAATTTTGGAAGAGTGATCACATTCTCAACTGATTTTTCCTTCCAAAACCTGGTTTTAAAAATTTTATTTGAATTTGCAGTGACACAAATCACTTAAAATTTGATATCTCTCACATCTTAAGTCCAAAACTTACAACATAAATTTCATTAAATCTTGCTCATCCAGATCTTTCCTAACAATATCAAAGGCACGTCCCAATTCCTCATACATGAATTAAATGGTAGACCTTCAAGTGTGACCTCGGTCTCAACTGATTTTTCCTTCTAAAACTTGGTTTTTTGTGATTTATTTGAATTTTCAATGACAAAAATAATTTAAAATTCAATATCTCCCCCATCCTAAGTCCAAATCTTATAAAATATATTCCATTAAATCTTGCTCCTCAAGATCTTTCCAACAACACCAAAGGCACATCTAAGGCACATCTGGATTCCTTTGAAATTTTTAGTTATGATTTAATTTAATTCTCAATGAAAAAAATCATTCAATATTCAAGAACTTTTACACCACAAGTCCAAACATCATGAAACCAAGCCGATGCACCCCTCCTTGTCGAAAACTTTCCAAAAGATACCACAAACATGATGTGAAATGCCTAGTTTTGGTGGATCTCACAATTAAAAAACAAAACAAATTATCTTGCTTCATAAATAACATCACAAACTTCTAAATTTCAACAGAATCCATGTGAAAATCATAAAAAAATATGTCTATGTAGAATCTATGGCCTTCAAAATAGAAAAATTGCACACAAAAAATTAAATTTTATATATGTGTGTGTGTGTGTGTGTGTGTGTGTTTTTCTACTTATGATGTTTTGATGTGAAATAAATATGATTTACATTTTATGTAAATCTATTTAAGTAATGTGGTATAATTTTGCATAAAATTATGCAATTTTTATATATTAAACATGAGCATTCCCATATGTCATTCAAAAACAATGTTTCATATGTTTGAATATGTAAGATATTAAATACATGAAAATATTATACATATTAACCAAAGCTTGGAATTCATGTGATTTTTGTACAAACCTATAAAATTGAATTTTATATAGAATTTATAAGAACTTATAAAACCTAATAAGTTTGTGATAAGATAGCGTAACATGATTTTCTTTTTGTGATATAAAAAATTTGGCTAATTTTTGGATCCCAAAAATTTAGAAAAATAATATGAATTATTACACTAAAAACCAAATAAACCCAATTTCTTGGTCAAAAAAATAACAACCATTTTCACAAAAAAATCTTGTTTTCTAATGAAATTTTTTCTAACTTTTGGAAAATTTCTCCAATTTTTCAATATCAAAACCTTTTTCTTATTATTATTATTTTTTAAAATGACCCTAGAACTTACACCCCACAAATTAAATTGGTCATTTGGCACACTAATTTTATTTCCTTACCTATTTTGAACACATTGTTTATTGAATAACACCTTGATTGTTTTCTCCCCCACTTTCATGGAAGGTTATTTCAAATTTTGTCCAATTTTTTTCCCCTTAGCGAATTAGAGAATGGGCTTTAAGGGTTCATCTTATATCTTGGTGAATCATTTAGGTAAAATCACTTGTCACAAAGGACAACAATTTTTATTATCAAGGAATTTCCACATGCACAAAGGTTGTGGTTTTGAAAATTTGGCAAAATTTTCTAGCTTTTGCAAAAAATTAATCAAATTTGCACTTGAAAAACAAAAAAATCAAAAACATTTGTCATTAGGTGGCAAAAAGTTCCCAAACAAAACATTGAGTCCAATCACACACAAAAGAATTTAAAGCATGCTCATGTGAAGGATTATGGATTGATTTCATCCATGAATAAAAAACAAAATGATTGCAATATTTTTTATAATGAAATAAAAAAACCCAAATATATGTTTAATCACCTAAATTTGGGTAGGTTACAAGTTGTCATTTCTCCAACAATGCTAATGGGCGGGTGGACAAGCATGACCAAGCAAACCTACTCAAGTGGGCAAGAAAGGAATCTTAGAACATATTACATGCCACATTGTGGAATATTTTTAATAATTTTTTTTGCACATGAATATCATTAAATGACAAGGTAGAATATTTTTCCATGTCACATAATATTTTATGACATGGCAAGATATTCTTTGACAAGCCCTGGAATATTTTGCCACATCGCATCCATGGTTTGTTTCGATATGAACAATGGTTTATTGAGTTTGAAACTGGGTTTGACCAAGAAAGTTGTCAATAGCAACATTGTGAGTGTTTGCAAGCATTCTTACTAATTTAACCTAATGCATTTTATCATCCTTCGTGTAAACAATGCTCTAAATGTCTAATGTTCTATGACAATAATTATAGTATCTTTAAAAATGTTGAAATGGGTGGAAATTGCATACTTGAAAAATATTTGATAAAAATTAACTTTTCAAAATATATTAAATATTTGACAAACATTTGTTGAAATGGTCGAAGTATTACTTAAATAAACATCACTTTACAATGATTGAAAAGTTATAGAGTGGAAAACAAAATGATCAAGCTGAAACTAGTATCTAAACTTACTACATAGTTTAGTCAACTGCAAAAAGGTTTATGAATGAGATTCTAATGTACTATCACAAGAGTTCAAAAACTTTGGAACATTTTAACAAATGTTGAACTTCATCCCAACTCCATGTGCAATGATGAATGAACTCTTTTATGAGCCCACAGAACATGACCGTCTACAAGACGTGATACACATGTTTACAATGCACATACACCCTACGAGCACCCAAAGAACTTACCAACATTTTGACAAAGTAAACACATGAACATCTAGGGAAATTTCTAATAGTCACATTGTATCTTTGGTCATCTGAAACAATATTTTAAATTTGTCCATACCTAGGTGAAGGGACATCAACAGGGGGGGAAACAATGCATTGGGTAAGTAAGATGCCAACCTTTCAATTGTTGGTGTGTTGTTATGTTATGTTGAAAACGAAAGGTCATTTCACCTTCTTGCCACCATGAATTGTGGACCAATAACTTGCATTGGTTGGCCGCACAATGTTGTGAACACTCATAGCAAGCACATGTGAATTGCTTCGATTAGACAATTGGGGACCAAATAAATTTCAAACATGACTGTAATCAAAGGAAAACCCCATTTCTTCTACAATTGTTACCTCCTTTTAAATAAAGTCAATACCTTTTTAAATGAACCATACAATTAGAACTGAAGGCCTAACAACTGCATATTTGTGTGTTATCCCACTAACACACCAATTCAAATCATTGGGACAAAACTAGTGCATATGGTGTTCCAATGATTCGGTATGAAATTTATACCCAGAACCTTGAGTAACATGGATTAGGAATTCCATTTATAGATTTGTAAAGGGTGATTTTTGCTTTACATTTAAGCCCCAAGGTTTTCTAGAACATAGAACATCGAATTGCAAAATTGGGTAGGCAGCGTTCAATCCACCACTTGCCATCAACACAAATATTTTCCTTCAATTCCAGGCCACCTCAAAATACCAAAGGTGAACAAGCACTAGAACCACAAAGCGGTTGTTGCATGCCTACATTGGGTTGAATAATAGGAACTATTACTCGTGGACAAAAGAAATTCACATGGTCAGGACAATGAGAATCATTATCTACACTAAGAGGATAATTAGCAAATCGCTTGGTAGACCCAAAAACCTCCTCCCCCTCAAAGCGCGGAATGCAATAAAAAAAGGAAGATCTAGACATGTAATTTGCCACAACAGTTGCTAGTTTAACAAGATCATTGGACCATTGGGCCCTCAAAAAATCAGTCTTATCAGGTCCATGACTAGATGGACCCCCTTGCAAGTATTGTTATATAATGTAGATTATTTGAAAGCCCAAACGTAATTATTAGATGTTGTTTTGTATAGACAAGTGTCGCGATTCCCCAATTGTTACAACTAGATGTTATGCACAATTTTGGCTAGATTACAAGTGGGCATGTCCACCCACCATAGTTATGACATTCTTGGTGCGAGAATGTTATGGAAGCCCAAAGAAGCAAGAATTTTAAAGAATTTTTTAAAAAATTATAGATCAACCAGTGTAATTTGGTAAACATTCGCGGGTAAAGAAGGTTATGACAAGGTGCTAAATGAAGAATTTTAAAGAATTTTAATGTGCAAAATGAAGAATGTCATAACTATGCCACCCACTCTTCATCATTAAACTTCTACATATCAAAGGAAAGGAATCATTAAAAAAATATGAAATGTTACAATGGAAGAAATAGACAACAAATGGAAATTCAATGAAAATGGACATCTTATAGGTTTGAATGCACAAAAGAAAAGGGAAGTCATAGGAAGTTCATAGAAGAAGTATTCACATGGATCATGAAACCTCCCCATTGTTTGACATGAAAATGCCAAAAGCTAAACCAATTGCTAAACTCATGGACACCTACCTCAGAAGCAACCCCAGATTAAAACCACTAGGAACAAATGAAAACATAATGATTGTTAGTATCCCCAAGGGATTTGGAATTCTTATATTAGTGGCAAAGAGCCTTGTACTCATTTTACAACTCAGGTTTGATTAGTTATTTGGTGTGTTTATCAAATGAATGATTCCAATGGAATAAATAGGTGCACTCCTTATCAACCATCCTAACAGAGGGGTCCTCTGAACCATAAACAATTTTAACAACATTTCAATTGGCTTATGCACTATCAACCATGAATCCTTTAAAATTGGGTTTTGGAAACCCATGTTTCAACATCATTTCATTAAGTTTTGTCCACATAAATCATTGAGCTTTAATGTCCTCAAATTGCATATCACAAACTGTTGTGGTCAACACTTTACAATAAATAAGATTGTATGTGATTATCCAACCAGCAACATGCTTCACATGATCAAACACAATCCAAACATTCTACAAATCCCTTGCAAGTTGCATTTGTGTGACAAAACTAACTCCACTCCCAACACCATTTGTCAACATCTTGAAAATGAACACCTTTTGTCCATGAACTTATCCTAGGAAGTAGCACTCCTAGATGTAATCATACAAACTTTTGGATTTCAATTGAAATATGCTATCAATATAACCACCTCCTAAATGACGCTTGAAAGAAACAACAAGGTTACAAACGCTAGGAAAGTTAAATTCACAAAACTTGTCTTGGATGTGCTCCAATTGTTCACCTTGAAGAGTTCCATTGTGTCATCATTAGAATCATCAAGCAAGTAACTCGCCAAGGTCTTGCTAACATTGAGGGAAATCGAAGATATCTTTACATCAGGCATGCGATCAACCTCTTCTATAACCAATCGTCTAGTCTCCTCAACTAACTCCCAACATTTTCCATCCACAATAGGATGGTTGTGAACACCAAGATGAATCATCACTCCTGACATAGATTGAAGTCTATGCATAACATAATATATTCACCCATCATAATTAATGACACAAAAGGGAAGAGAACAACAAAATTTTCATCCAAGCGAAAAAGAGGACAAAATCATTATCATTTGACCTAAGATTGGAATATGAGTGCACTCACCACACCAAAATGTTTCATTACGAATGATAGAGCACACAAAGTTCTCATAATCATCCTACACACATCGCAAATGACCCACAACGAGCCTTTTTGAAATTAAACCCAAACAAATTTTTTATATTAGTTGTGACCAGCTTACACCAAGCATGGCCATTGTACTTTTTGTCCACACCTTGCATTTGGGAAGGGGTTGTGAACATTCGAATGGATGGATAGCAATTCAAATAAGACATCCCCATCACAAGCAATTTGCAAGAATTAAATTTTTCGTAAAAATATATTGTCATAATCCCAAGTCCGCAATTCATTGGAGGTTTGTTTTAGCAACACCATCACATGTAAGCAAGAAACAACAAATTGAATATTCCCCACATGGGTGGATGGCTTTGATGACAAATAGGCTCTAGATTGAATAATGCCTTTTGATGATTTCATTGACCCATTGGAAAAATCAAACAATTCAATGAAAATAGACAATGCAAAAACATCAGAACATTGAAGGAAAGTGTTGTCAACTTCAAGTTCTTACTTCACAGACTTGGCCATAGAACTTGCGATTCCTACCATAAGGATGGTTTCTTGATAATTATGAACCAAACTATCACCAACAATGCAATAATAGCCACAACCAACCACCCATTGTCTCCCCTACAAAAAAGTCATAGGAATTTGGTACAAAAAACTTGAAACAACATATCAAATTATTAAAATCATTTGAGATGTCCTTAAATATATGTAAAGAACTTGACTGAAAATCAAACATAGCACATGCATAGACAATGTTTAAAGACAACATTTGTCCTTGAATCATCTACCATGATGGTGAGGTTGAAGTGTCCAATAGCATGAAATGTTGCCATGTCACAAAGGGCATAGGAGTAGTAATGAAGGAATTTAGACAAATTTGAATCAGCAAGAATAGAATCAAACACCACGATAAAATTTGAAGGGTTTGGTGGAAGCAAACAAGGAATCAAGGAAATATAATCCAAGTAGGGAGCATGTCAAATATGAAATTGGACAAAGAACAACAACAATGAAAATCACAAACAAGAAAGTCAAACAATGTAGTAACAAGCATTAGATTAAAATTGTAAAACTTATGTGCTTGTACCCAAACATAATCTTTGTTGATGGAATATGGTGTAGAAAATAAAATTTGGGACTGAGTGATTTCTTTGAAAGTTGTTTAAGTGGAGACCCAACCTAAAATTTCTATAGCCTCCGATGCATTATGTGAATTAAATAAATGTGGTGCAAGCTTGAAAATAAACGAAAAAGAGAAGGAAAATATAGAGAATTGTTAGAAAACAAAAGTATGTGTCATTCGAGAAAGATCAGCTTTTGGAAAGATATATGAACCCAAAAAAGAATGCATAGACACCAAAAACCTCTAATAGACCAGTCGCGATAGGACATTAAAAATAAAAGAATATCATATTGGAACTAGCATTTAGGTTAACATAAATAAGGGTGATGTCTATGTAATGTGAAGAAATCCAAAAAAAAACCTGCAAAAAGAATGGTGGAAAAAGGCATAACACGATAAAGTAATAACCTCATGCAAATATGTGGAGGACTACACTTGCATCTAAGATCAAAAGAAGCAAATTGGAACATGGGATTAAGTGTCAGATCAATGATAAAATATGCATTCCATACTCTTCATTAATCAAATTGTGTGAAATACTTTTGTGACCCGATCTTAATAGGAAAAACAAAAGCCAAAGGGAATAATTATTAAGCACAGTTGGAGCATGTTGCAAAAGGATCTAATCAATGTTTGTAATATAAGAGTTTGTAAGGCATTAAAAATTATTGGAAGTATTTTCTAGAAAATAAACTACACTATATTGACATTCCCAACAACTTTCATATCTCATCATAAATCAACAACATAGTAGACATAAGAATTCATCATTATTCATGTGAATGTTAGAATTAAGTAAAAAAATTATATATTGGAAGAAAAAAGGTAAAAAACACTAGAATTTAAAATGTCATTTCTAGGTTGGTGGAAAGGAAAAATAATTTAAAAGAGGTTGAAGATAGATATTATGGAATGGAACTTGTTATAAAAAAGGAAGTGAAATATGTGTTATTGAAAATGAGTACGTTTTATCACAAATATTTCTGGGCCTTTGAAATTTTGTGTGCATGATTGGTGCCAAATTTTATTTTTAGCAAAGAGGTTAAATTAGGTTAAATTAATTTACTAGCCATATGAAAAAAAAATTACTTAGTCACAAGTTATTAATAACATCTAGACATGATGGCAACATCATGTTTAAAATACTTAAAAATTGATATAAGCAATATTAGGAGGGAAATTAGAAACCATTGGCCCACTACATTCATGTGTATAAATATCCTGATGTGAGTTTTCACCCTCCAAGCATACAAGATTTAGAACAAAAATGTTTTTTCATTAGCATCACTTTTTGTTACACATAAAACAAAATTAGGTGCAACAATACAATGTCAGTGGCATTCATTGTCATGATGGACAATTACAATTATAGTTAATTCTCAAAGTTACAGTTCATAAAATGGTGACAAACAAGGTTGATGAGATCTAGTGTAGTAAAAAAAATGATTTTGAGAAATGAATTATGCCACATAATTTTTGAAATTCATTATGAAAACACCAAAAATTATGAGAACACAAAATTAATAGGATTAAATAACCTTTCAAAAACGGCTTTCATGTGGTGACTTAACATATAAAAATATATGGAATATAAACAAATTTGAAATAATATCTACAATAGAGAGATGCAAATTCATTATATTAAAAAAAACCCTTATTTAAATAATAAATATCTAATTTTGAATGTTGAGTCCTAATTATGATTTATAACTATTAATCGAACCCTAATTACCCTTGTTAATTAATATATATTTTTATTTGTATATCTATAAAGATGTGTGTTTGAGTTTACAAAAGAAGATAGTAGATGCCATTTCTTGTAGCAAACATTGAAGTTTGTAGAAGGGAACAACTTTGTTTTAGTCAAACGTTACTATTCAAAAAGGAAAAGCTATAGTTTCAGATGCAAGAAGAGGATGTTGTTCAAGAGAACTCTAGAACTCTAAGACAAAGAAAGCAAAAGCAAAATTTCCAATGGACAAATCCAGAGTAGTGAAGATGAAATATAAAGATGCCCACCAAAAAGAAGCTACAAGTAATGGAGGATATGCAACACAACTTCTTTTCCACAAAGGTTGATTAGTTTGAAGAGGCAAGAATAAGATTTTTGAAGTGTAGTGCATATTATTTAGTTCATGAAATGCGGTTTAATTGCTTTTAGTAGAAAAACACATTCATCATTTATTTTAGAGGCCTAAAAGAAACACATTTTGTTCTTTGATGCGAAAAAGAACTTCCTAGAACAAGTTGAGAGGATCAAAGCTTTGTTCATTCGGCCTTGTAGCAAGTACAAATGAGAAATTGTGTCTTGAATGAAGAAAAGATGGAAGTGTGTTTGAAATCGCACTTCCAAGCTTGGCTTTTTGAAAAAGGTGTGTTAGAAACCCTAATATCTTGCTTGAGATTTTTACCTATATATTCTTGCGTTCATGTTCTTGCAAGAGGTGGGGGACACACAAACACAACAATAACTTGAGGTATGTTTCCAAGCTTTATCCTTTTCCTTTTAAACTTTTTCTTTTATGTATGTTTGTTTTGAGTTTTTACAAAATTTTGAAGTTTTGTAGGTTTTGAGGATTCTTAAGAAATTGGCCAAGGCAACAAAATTTGCTTTGACATTTCTTAAAGCTCTTGAGCTCTAAGCTTGAGAGTTTCAAAAAAGGCCGAAACAAATTTTTTCAATTCGGCCTCCAACTCTTGACACCAAAAGTTGGAGGCTAAATGTAAAAATAATTGATTCGGCCCCTCTTGGAGGTTCCAAGCTTGGAGCTTGAAAGCTCAAGGAAGGGTTGAACACAAAAAAAATGCTCGGTCTCTAACTTTTGGCACTGAAAGTTTGAGGCTGAGCATAAAAAAAATTTACGTTTGGCATGTCTTGGAACTTTTGAGCTTGGAGTTGGTGGCCATGCACAAAAAAATTTACACTTGACAAATCCTGTAGCTTCCGAGCTTAGAGCTTGAAAATTCTAACAAGTGCTGAAGTAAAAAAATTTGCATTCAACCTTTCATGGATCATTCGAGCAACTCGCTTGAGAGTTCCATGAAAGGCTGAGGCAATTTTTTTTGTTCAGCCTTTCATGGAATTCCTAAGCTTCATGCTCGGGGGCTCCATAAGAGGCTGGGCACAAGATGTCCTTGCTTGGCCTCTAACTTTCGGTGTCGAAAATTGGAGGCCAAGTTTAAAACATTTTCAATTAGCCTCTTGTGGAGCTTTTTAACTTCTTGTTTTAGAACTCCATAAGAGGCCAAACAAAAAAAATTGTTTGCTCAGCCTCCAACTTTTGACGTTGAAAGTGGAGGCAAGATAATCAAATTTTCTTTGAACTCTTTTGAAAACAAGAGCTCTAAAGTTTGGAGCTTTCAAATGTGCACAAATTTCCTCAAATTTGTTTCTTGAATGCAGTTATTAATTCTTATGTAACCTTATTCCCCTCATTTCGTTGTTTTGTAGAGCTCTTTTGATATTAAGAGTCCATTTACAAAAGTATTCCAAACTTTTTCTTTTTCACATTATGTTTTCCAATTATGCATCTTTTTTTTTCTCTCAATTAATTCTCTCCTACAGGTTCCACCATCTTTGGAAGGTGTTGAGTTGGTTGAACAAAGGCTGTTAGAAAAGGATTTTGAGGAGGTATTCTCACTCTTCATAACTCTTCATAATGTTTAGTTTTAACAGTTTTTGTATTCTTCAAGTTAATTTTGTCCCCACTTGTTTGAAGGTGTAGAAATGGATGTCAACACTACTACAAATCTTGTCATTTGCAACTAGTCACTATGCAACTGGCATGCAACTGGTTGTCGTTTGTAATTATCTTGGTCATGTTTGCAACTACAAATTTGGTATTGTATAATTTTTGGGTCATGCGGTTGTGTGTGCAACTAACATGCAACTAAATGTGTACAACATGGACACTTGTCATAAAAATAATGGCCTAAACTCATACATACTTAAATACTATACTTAATATATCTATATAAGCTATATATAATAGTATTATGTACCTCCAGTACTAAGGTTAACCCCATGCCAACTTAGTCTAGCCTAAACTAACCTAGGTTAAATAAACAAAAAAGTTAAACTAACCATGGCTAAATTTATTAGATTAAACTGATTATGGATAAATTAAATTAATTTAAATTAACTATGGCTCTATTAAGTTAGGCCAAACTAATTATGGCTAAACTAAATTAGACTATATTTATTGTGGCTAAACTAAATTAAGCTAAATTAAATTAGGATAAAATAAATATGGTTAAATTAAATTATGCTAAAATATTTATGGCTAAACTAAATTAGGCTAAAATTGACAATGGTTAAATTAAGTTAGGTTAAACTAATTATTGTTAAACTAAATTATGTTAAATTAAATTAAACTAAACCATGGTTTAAATATGT
>Ga0209611_10002340_pt1 | contig 33208 bp, 20 predicted proteins | sample S1TSphgellanicum_3_FD_187693 | JGI IMG/M metagenome (GOLD analysis project Ga0209611, IMG submission 187693) | Host-associated microbial communities from peat moss isolated from Minnesota, USA - S1T2_Fc - Sphagnum magellanicum MG (SPAdes) (version 2) | ecosystem: Host-associated > Plants > Peat... | reverse complement strand
GTAGTAAGTAGCACGTGGGTAGGGGGTGTGTGGGTAGGTAAATAAGTAGGTACATGGTCAACATTATCCATGTCATTATACATTTTGTAGTTAATCTCTAGTTGGTTCCTCATAGTCCATTCCTTCACAATCATTTAAAATTGTTGTGTCAATATTATCCATGTCATTACACAATAGTAATTTTATAATAATATAAGTGACAATTAGAAGTTTGCATTATTATGTCCTTTGTCATGGATGTCTTATGGAAGAAAAAAATTGCAAATTAATGATTTAGTTATTACCATATGTAATATTATCATCCATAAATGACAAAAACAATTCATTTATGATTTTTTATTTTTCTGAGTAAGATTTAAAGTTATATTGTATGAATATAGTCATCATAGAATCATTAAGGGTTTCTAATCATTGTTTTCTTGGTTGCAATGGAAAGGATTCCTATAATGTTTTCATATTTTGGTGAATTTTTGCAAAAAGAAAAACATTGGTCATGGTATGTATAATCAATTATGTTTTTCATCCAGTAACAATTTAAGCTTTTAAAAAAAAATTCATGCCATTCTACATATGGGAAAAATATTCACTACTAGAAATCCTGTCATTTACAACTAGTCCCTATGTAACTATGTGCAACCAAATGTCAGCTATGATTACAAATGCTTACCTATGCAACTACTTTTCAAATTTGGATGAAGTTTGGTCTTCTTTTCAATTAGGTTGCGACTATGACCTATTCCATCCTTAAATATTGTTATTTTTTATAATGTCTTTGTATTTTTTACAAAATTGTATATACATTTAGTTGCAAATGTAACCAAGATAGTCACATGCTAGTTGCATAATGTATCTAGGCTACATAACTAACAAGGACATACCTAGATATATGTATACCTACCTACCTAATTATTAGATACCTACCTACTTATAAGCCTAAGCCACATGGTACCTAGCCTAGGCTTAGTGACATGTGGCAAAACCTACGTTTACATATAAGCCTAGACATGACATGTGGAACATAGGTTAAGCCTAGGCCATGCCATGTGGCACTTATGCTAGGCCTAAGCCATGTTATGTGGCACCTAGCCTAAGCTATGACATGCCACATGGCATCTATGTTAGGCTTAGGTGATGCCATGTGGCACTTAACTTAAGCTATGACATGCCACATGGCACATATATATGCTAGGCCATGCCATGTGGCATCTAAGCAAGGCATAGGACATGCCACATATGTTAAGCCTGGGGGATGCCATGTGGCATAGAGGTTAGGTTTAAGCCATCCCACATGGCATTTATGCACAACATAGGACATGTCACATGCCACATATGTTCAGCCTAAACCATGCCTCATGGCAAATATTATAGGTTTTAGCCATGCCACATGGCACCTATGGTAGGTTTAAATGCCATGCCACGTGACACATAGGTTAGGCTATGACATGCCACATGGCACATATGCTAGGTTTAAACCATGCCATGTAACATATAAACAAAACATAGGACATGCCAAATATGTTAAGCCTAGGCCATGCTATGTGACACATAGGCTAGGTCTAGGCCATCCCACATGGCACCTAAACACAACATAGGACATGGCACATGACACATATGTTAGGTTTAGGCCATGCCATGTAGAATATAGACAAAACATAAGACATGCCACATATGTTAAACCTAGGCCATGCCATGTAGAATATAGACAAAACATAGGACATGCCACATATGTTAGGTTTAGGCCATGCCATGTAGAATATAGACAAAACATAGGACATGCCACATATGTTAAACTTAGGCCATGCCATGTAGAATATAGACAAAACATAGGACATGCCACATATGTTAAACCTAGGCCATGCCGTGTAGAATATAGACAAAACACATGATATGCCACATATGTTAAGCTTAGGCCATGCCATGTGGCACATAGGCTAGGTCTAAGCCATCCCACATGGCACCTAAACACAACATATGACATGCCACATGGCACATATGTTAGACCCATGCCATGCCATGTGGCACCTATGACATGCCACATGGCACCTAAGCTAGGTTAAGACATGCCATGTGGTACCTAAGCTAGTTTACGACATGCCATGTGGCATTTAGGTTAAGCTAGGACATGCCATGTGGCACCTAGGCTAAGCTAGGATAACACATGCCACATGGCACTTAGTTTAGACCTATTCTATGCCACACATCACTTAGGCCAAGGTATGCCATGCCACATAGCACATATGTTAGGTTTAACCATACCATATGGCACCTAGGCTAAACTAATCATGCCACGTGACACATATGGTAGGTCTAGAACATGCCATATGGCAACTAGGCAAGGTTTAGGCAATGCCATGTGACAATTATATATGACATGCCACGTGGCACCTAGGCTATACTAAGACATGCCACATAGCACATAGGCTAGGCTTAGGCCATGCCTTGTGGCAACTATATATGACATACCACGTGGCACCTAGGCTATGCTAGGACATGCCAAATAACACATAGGCTAGGTTTAGGCCATGCCATGTGGCACCTAATTAACCCTTTTTCCACATCGGATGGCAACATGATTAAACTAGGTGCCACATCATAAAATGTGTTAATTAATAGGCTACGTTAATAAGTTGTAAGTTAGGTTAGAGTAGTAGGTTAAGTTATATAATCACTAGTAGCCCAAATAGTTGTACAACCAATTGCAATTACATTGCAATTAAATTGCGACTACAAAATTAATCCCATATGTTTTGCCTCCCATTTTAGCTTTTTCAACTACATAAGGAGGTACCCTAGGAGCACAATGTACAAATTAAAATACAATTGCATTTTGGGATGAACCAATCAAAAAAATTCAACCTTAATTAAACCCAAAAAAAAATATGGTATTTTTAATAGACTCCATGTGACTTAAATCTAGGCCTAACCTAAGTGGCATAGCTCAAAAACTAGCCTACGTGCCACATGGCTTAAATTTAAGCCTAGCTTAAGTGATCACTTAAGTTTAACCTAAAAGTGGCACGTGACATATCTCTACACCTAGGTGCCACATGGCATATGTGTAGACCTAAATAAGTTAAATGCCATGTAGCACCTAGGTTTAGACATGTGCCACATGGCCTATGTCTACACCTATGTGCCATATAAGCTATCTAAATGCCATGTGGTGTAAGTCAAGTGGGTGCCATGCAATAAGATGCAATTGGTCACTAATATAATTGCAATTTTAGTTGCAAAATCATTCATATATACATTTTACGACGGCCATATATGTAGTTGATGAAAAAACATTTCATCCATCACATGCGACTGGTTTTTGCATGCAACTTGTCGTTTGGTACTACAACCAATTTAGTTGCAAATGTCATTTGCAATTAAAAACTAGTTGCAAACAACAGTTGCATGTGACAATATTTTTACTAATGATTTAAACATTACTTTTCAAAAAATGTGTCCTATTTTCTAACCTCCAAAGTTGACAAATTTTTTTTTTGCATTTGAAGGATATTTTTTTTGACCTACTTTAACATGCGTATGCCCATGAACTTGACAAAGTCCATTGTCAAGGATGTACTTCAATAGCATACATGTTATTGGGTATAAACATGGTGAAGTAGACACAAAAAGTGAATGTTTTTAACCACATATTAGAGTAGCCCTAAACTACATCTTTACAATAAATAAAATATTTTTCACTACAAAAATAGACTTTAAACTACTTGCATTTCAAACAAGTAGACAAAAAACTAATTGAAATGATTTGAAACTTGAAGATAATGCACAACATTGAATAATTATATTATTTTTGATTATTCAATTAAAAACATTCAATGTACAACGATTTCTTGATAGGTTTATTGTTATTTTACATCTACTTTCATCTAGCCTTGACAAGGTAATTTTTGTGTACAATTTATTATACTTCCTATTTGATTTACATCAATCACATCCATAAGAATGGGTTGTAACCTCAACTATAAAGTTATGGCCAAGATTTTGTAAGATACATTCAAGAGAATAATTAGCCATTAGTTGCCAAGGATCTCCTTCTTTCCAATTTTAAACAAAAGAATTATGAGTCCCTTGTTCATCATGTTGGGAAGACTCCTTGTAACCCAAAATTAGGTTACATCAGACTCCTGGATGTCACTGATCAGGGAAGTTAGGTCGTTTGTTAATTAAGCCGTTGGTTTCTATGACAGCTGCTTTTACATGAGGAGCTTTGCTGGTTTGGGGAGAGGAGTTGTACTGAGGAATTTTGCATGACGGCGGCACTGAATGGGTATGGAGCTTGAATGGTGGCTCCAAATTATGACTGAGGTCGGCAATGCAATTATGGAGAATGGTGGCTTGGAGCGTGAGGGAGGTGGCGCTGGAGAATGGGAGAAGCTTCTGGAAGGAGCCAAGGAAAGGCGGAAGAAAAGATCAGGAGGGCCGTTTGAAGAGGGGAAGTTTTTTTTGTTTTTGGAGTTAGGCAACTGATAGTGGTGAGGCAGGAGAGAAGAGCTTAGCTGTGCTTGAGATTTTTCCGCTGTGTCTAATGTGTAGTTGAGCTCTTGTTGCTGAATTGAATGAGAGGAATCAAGGAGAATGAAAAACAATATGTTGAGGCACCATCAGGACCCTCTTCTTTTTTATGTGAGCTTGTAATGGCCAGAATTGCTTGAGCTATCGAGGATGTACATATTCTGTGAATAAGAATGAAGAATTTCCTTGGAATTGTATCAGTGTAGAGATGCATGACCGGAAGTGTATGTTGTTAAATTGCTGCATCGTTGCGTCGGTCAATCTTTGAATCGTTAAGGGATCAGGGAGAGCAGGAAGCCAGTTTGAGTCTTGGAGATGTTGAACTGTCAGCTGATGTGAGATCGATCTACGCCAGGGTTCACATCAGAAAGTGTATGCACTGTCTGTTTTCATAAGACTCTTCTTTTGGCTACATCCTCTCTTTGATTGCAATTTTAATCATGTGGAAATTTTCATCAATGAAGTACTAAAAGAAATTTAAAATTTTGATGCCCACTCCATTTGGTCCTAGAGCTTTATTCTTAGCCATGGATTAATTTGTAACCATATAAACTCCTCACTGGAAATGGGTTTTGCCAAACACATGTTCATGGTCTTTGTGAATTTCCTTGGGATCAATTCAAACACTCTTCATCACAAGATTGTTTGCATAGGGATTTCATCACTTGTTTTATATAATTTGGTATAAAAGTGACAACATACCTTTTCTAGTTGTTCCTACCATAATACCACAAGGTTTGGGTATAATAAAATGACCCACACCCGATTGTTTTATCATGTGCTTATTATAAAATATTAAAGAAATATTCCAAGAATATTTTGGAAAAACCTTTTAGAAAAAAATATTAATATCTTTTAAAATCTTTTACAAACTATTATGTTAAAGTTGATATTCAAAAATATTCAAAAACTGTCATTTAAAAGTCTTTTCAAATCCTTGTAAAACTCCTTTTATTACTTAAAATGACTAGTTTTATTGTTTTAAAAGTGCTTTTGGGTACTTTATATTCACTATAATCATTTCAAACTTTTTCACATGTTCCCATAACATATTAAAAACGTTGTTGTATAAGTACATCAAACATTTTCACAATAATTTCACATACCACTTAAAATTATGTAAAATTAACCATTGGTTAATATTAGAATGGGTTGTTTTACTTTACTTGCACCCCACGTTCGCTTTTTCATTCTTAAAAACTGAAACTTGTAATGTGCTAGGCTTTAACTTATAAACTATTAAAAAAAACTCCTTGATAATAACATTCTTAAATTGTGTTTCTCCTTGAGATTAGTTCGAACATTTTGCCCCACCACTTTCATGTCTTCCAACTTTTGAATATGTTGCTTCAAAGAACCCATAGTGTGTTATAACTCCACATTATGCACTTAACTTTGTAAATGCCCTTGTGTTTGTGTCGCAACCCTATATTGAGAGTGTGTGAAGATGAAACTCACACTCCCGAAATGGGGACTTGACTCCTGAAATTTCAGAGTTCGATTGCAAGGGTCAAAACACCTTGCATTGGGGTGTTCTTTATATCATTGAAAAGCTATCAAAGTGTAGATATCGAAAATGGGCTTGCATGGGCCATTTGGACATCTGTAGCACAAGTTATAGCAAAAAGAAAGGCTAGGAGTCAAACTGGCAATTTGACTCCCGACCACTAAAAGTCGGGAATCGACCCGACCCCAATGTGTGCAGTGGAGTGCAACACACCATTGGAAAGCTCTTGAGGAGAGCTACAAGTTTGCTTTGAACCTCATCCCAATTGGAGGTCTGAGCAAAGAGTTATGATCTCGTAAAATCCTAAAAGTCTAAATTGGGACAGTTTCGGGACTCCTCCTTGGGAGTCCCGGGACAAAAAACCATTTGGATGTGGATGCTGTGGAGAAACACAAAGTATACTATATGGGGGAAGGCGGTGGCTTCCCCCAAGTCCGGGTGATGGTGGGTCTTGTGAGTCCAAAGTTGCCCTTGGTTTGTCTTAGTAGTAAAGGTGCTCCATAATGTGAACTAACCAACTTGTTGGTTAGTTTGATGCAGGTTCGAGTAAGTGAGTGAAGCTTGTCACTCTTCTTAGTCCCATCCCGGAGCTTCAGCACGCCACTCTTCCCCTTTTAGTGTTGACAGCTGAGATTGTGCCTCGAGTTCTTCACAATTCCTTTGTTTGAGTAGCTTAGGCCCATTTTGGGCCTCATTAGGAACTTAGGAGCACGTTAGTTAGGTTGAACTTGTGTTGTAATTTGACTTTTGTTTTCAAAATTCCATGGTTTTTCATTTATAAAACCCCTTGTAAAATTTAATGACCTTCTTTATTTTCATAAAGAAGGTGGCCTCCTTTGGTGTGGGTAAACCAACTATGCTATACCATCTCCTTGGCTTTTTATAAATAAAAAAATGTTCATTTTCTAAAAGGACTATTGTGAAAAGCCCATAATAAGATTAATATGCATGGGATCAGGTGGTGATCTAATTGAATGTCATCATTTCATATTATGTACTTGGAGACTTGGCATGCTTGGCCCTAAAAAAACATATTTAAAATGTAAACCTTATGTAGTCTTGAACCATTATACTCCATTTCTTTGATTGTCCCATGAATATTGAAGGCTCCCCATAGCCCTTATAGGCTCTTCCACATGTAATGCAATTTTAAAATCCTCCCAAGATAAATTTTTTAAAAATATATACTTTTGCCACATTTAAATGACTTATTTTCATGATGTTCTACTATGTTTAGGTCATCACATAATATCTGAAAGTAGTTTCTTGGGATTTTTTCCATTAGTAACCCGCATAGATTCCATTTTTAATTAAATTGTTTGGAATGTGTATGTAAATGATTCCCAAGTCACCATATGGTAGCCCATATAACTTGAATATTTAAGTTTTATTGCCACCCAATGTCTTATAATCTATTACACGTTGTGCCCACTTAAGGTTCAACAATAAACAAGTACCCCCTTTAATTGCTTTACCTTGTTGCAATTTTGAGGTGTACCCTTCATCCACTAACGTGCTCCCAAATTCCTTAATAGATTCAAATGTGAGTCTGAAGTGAAAACAATAGAAGAGTAAGGAGTTAGGGCACGCCTTCTAGCTCGCAGCACTCTGGGGGTAGAAGGGTGTGCTAGAGTTCCCGGATGGGACTAGGAAGATTGACAAGCACTTCAATCACTCACATGGACTTGCACAAACCAAACAACAAGTTAGTTAGTGCATAACTGGAACACTTTTTGTGCGAAGACGAACCACGAGCAAACTCGGACTCACAAGACTCACCACAGCCCGAACTTGGGGGAAGACACCACCTTCCCCCTTATAGTATATTTTGTGTCTGGCCATGGGGCCAGCATCCAAATGGCATTTTGTCCCTTAGGAGTCCTGAAATTCCCAAAGTTGGGACTCTCGTAACTTTGGGGGACCATAACTTTGCATGTAAACCTCTGATTAAGATGAGGCCTAAAGTAAAGTTGTAGCCCTTATCGATAGCTTTCCAACGGTATGTGGCACGCCACCTCCACGCATGGAAATCGGGGCGATTCTTGACTTTTAATGGTCGGGCGTCAAATTGCCAATTTGATTCCCATCCTTTCTTTTGGCCATAACTTATGTTTTAAGTTCTCAAATGGGTGATGTGAGCCCATTTCCTATATCTATGTTCTAAGAGCTTTTCAATGACATAAAAAACATCTCAATCTAATGAATTTTGACCCCTGCAATTGCCCTCCAAAGATTCAGGAGTTCGTTGGGACTCCAACTTCCCAAAATGAGGGTTCATTTGGTAGTGTGGGGGTTCATTCCCTCTCACTTTCTTGCATTCCTAGGAGCATGAAATGTGACTCCCACGCTCATTCTTGGCCCGCACCTTCACAAGCCCTTGCCTTGGTCACAAGCCCAAGGCTAGGGTTGCGACATCCACTTTAAATAGCCATATTTGAACTTTTGGCTAAAAGACTTTCCAATGTTTGTGGTTTTTTCATCACACAATTTGTGTTCTTGAAAGAAAATTACATCAGGTTGTGGATTCAAACTTCTACAAGGATGCTTTAATTTAAAGTTTCCATGTTTAGTCCTTGGATGTTATAAGATAAAAGGTGTAACTTCATGGGACATTATTTAAGGTGGAAGAAGTTTGATTCGAGCTACTATTGTGTTGACCCAATTTCATTTGTTTTCCAAAGCCCCATAGCTCATAAATTGATTAAAGGCCACGTATGGTGTCCTTTTTAGATGAAGCAAAATATTTTCTCCCCCTTACAATCACTTTCATAGTTCTAAATATGTTCTCCCTTTTTGTGATATTGCTTCCACACACGATGTTTATGCTTTAATTTAAGGTTTGTGGTTTCACACTAGAGATTCCAATTTTTTTGTTCAAGTATTTTTGGAGTTCAAGTCTATCAATATTTCTAGTTGCACCATGTGCAACCCCTTCGCCTTTTTCATGGCAAATAGGTGGCAATTACATTGCTTGTGCATCTTCAACCTATTCAACATCTTCATTAGCTAGGCCAATATAAGTTGACATCACTTGAGGTGATTCATGAACTTTAGTATTTGTGGCAACTTTACTATTATGGGTATCTACCAACTAATAAATTAGAAAGAAGTTGCTACATGTTGTGGAAGAGATGGATTTTTGGCTTCCTTTGATGTGTTACATGCATTATTTTTACCATGTGAATGTTTTCCGTGGTAACTTCCATTTGCATCTCATCTTTCATGGGGAAATCTCAACCTCCATTACAAGATCTACTTATAGTTTGATGCATTTTGTTTCTCAATTTCCCTTTCATCACCATCTTCACTTTCATAAATGTCCATCTCTTCTATTGTTCTCTTGTTGCCCATTATTTTTCAAGGTGACCATGTCATATTTACAAACATGTTATCTAGTTGTATAATTTGTTTCTTTGATTCCATTGTTGGTACATGTTCCACATGGTTATTTAACTCTAACCTCAACTTTACAATCTATTGGTTAAAGGGGTATTTAGCTGTTCCTAAGGCACCATCTTTGCTTGTTTTGCTAGCTTTTGGGTTTGATTTGCTGGAGGTGTACAATTGATTCCATCCTATGATGGTCTTCCACCCCTATTTATTTGGGCATCATTTATTTGGCATTACAAAATTCATTAGGTTTACCTTTGTTCTTCCTTTTGATCACCATTGTGAATCTGTTTTTATTAGTTTGTGGGCCTACATTACTAAATGTGTGAATTTGAAGCTACTCATATCCTTGCTCCATGCCCTCATTAAAAGGTTGATGATGGTTCACCTCCCTTTTAAGACTTTTTAAAAACACCTTTTGTTTTCTAGTCTCACATCCCCATTAGTATTGAATTGCAATGTTTTCTTTAAGGTGCTTCTTTTGGCTTGAAACATTTGGCAATCACTTAGTAAAATTTTGATAGATTGTTGCAAAAGTGACACTTAATTAGTTACCTTTTGAAGTCTATTAAAATTTCAACTTGAGCTTCCCATTCAATCCCAAAATGTCAATAGTTGAGACCCACCTTCATTTAGGATCCATTGCCATGCAAAACCTTGGGTCCCTTCACTTACAATTAAACAAGGTCTTCACCAAGAACTTTACTTACACATGTCACAATCTTTCGTTCCATAGGTCTAAACTCCGATGTATGCATTCTCAATGTGCACCAAATTAGGATTTTCAATCTATGCATGCACTCTAGGTGAAACATGGACATGCACTTTTTTTAGATTGTCACCCACCATTACATCTTGTGTGGGGTTATCATTAGTAGCTTCTCAGTTCCTTCAAGTGATGAGAGCTAAGATAAATAATTCCATAACTTGTTTCCATTCAATAGTTGATTGCTCTTCTTAACAAGTTCTTGTGGTTCCGGAAAACACATGGTGGCAATATTCCCCAAGAGAAGCTCGGAATGGTTTGAGCTGCTCATCCTCAGTTGGTCTTGTGCCTAGGGTTTCCATGAGTTTGCCTACTTCGACCATGGTGACATCCTCATCCTTGAGGAAACTTGGGGAGCCTTTTCTTTTTGCTATTTGGCCACATGCTGGAGGTATTGTAACTTCTAACACTTCCTTGAACAAAGCTAGACTAACAATGAAAATCAAACACACTGACTTTCAAGATTAACAACATTTTATCTCAATGCTTAGCATGACATAGAAAGACAATATCTCATTGACCTAGCAGCTACCACCCTTTGAAACAGAGCCACACTTGTTGGATAAGGACAGTAAGAGGTCCAAACTGAAGAAAACAGCCCCTGTTAGAAGGAAAAGTGCAAGAATCAAGGCGCAATGCAAGGTTAGAATATTAGATTGTCTCTGAAAAGGTCAGCAACACGCGATTCACACTCTGCAGAGACACCCATCGCCCCCCAATGGTACTTTGGTCAATTCAACGATTTTGTCATGTTCTAGGATTTGAACACTTTAGCGTTCTTAAGTTTTTATGCTTAAAGAACAAGTAGTAAGTACCAGAATCAGAACTTTGATTTTAAGGTGTGTTCACACTTGGTGTTAGGTACTCTAGTGTTGAGTCCCCTAACACCATGCTAGTCATTTAGGACTTAATCCTACTTACCATGAAAATTTTATGTTAAGCTAGCATTCACTTAAACATTAAGCTATCACCTATTTAACATTGTGTGCCACCTAGGATGCCACCTAGATTTTCATTTAACATTTACTTAACATCAAGTGTGAATGCACCATTAGTGATGCACAAATTGGCAAGTTCTGTAGTGAAGTTGGTTTTGACAAAATGTAAGAAATGGGATGGCAGTGAAGGCTTCTGACGTTACCTACATGTGTACATTATACACATCTTGATTTTGCAAGAGAACTGACTGCATGAGAGCACTGGCAGCTCCTTGCAAAGCCACAACAGTTCAAATAGGAAATGTTCAAGGAACCCTAAACCCTTTCTGCAATGGATATTGTCCATTGGTGTAAATAAAATAAGTAAATCAATCAATCAATCTTAAAAATGTGGGACCAAATGAACTCTGGAGTCTGCATCACTCTGAACTGTCTCCATGACAAAATTTCAAAATTAGCAAAAAGCAAATAGAGGATCATCCACACTGGAAACCATGGACTTAGTAAGTAGGGCCAGTCTATAATGGGGTACAAGTCCAGGCTGAAAATGGTGACAAACCGTTTTGGAAATGGACATTTCATGCACCCAATGAGAAGGCTGAGGGGATTTAGTTTTTTTCTTCTGGTTTTGGGTTTTTGGGTGGGGGGGGGGGTTCTCTGTCATTTTCGGTTCCCAATGTGGTCCAACTCTGTTCCCATCAAGTTCCAAGATCCTCTCATCATATTCCTAACATGTTCCCCCAAGTTCCCAATCTGTTCCCTCATACGTTTCCAATGGCACCTCAGTTTTTATTCCCTATTTGGCCGTGGTTCAACTTCAATGCATATAAGTTGTAAAGAGGGCGGATGGGGAAGAGGGGGGAGAGGCAGCATGACAAAGCCTTCTTTTATTTTGGATAGGGAAGCATATTTAGGCTCGTATATTGGGGAGTGCCCCATGTTCCAAAAATATTGGTGATGGGTGGATCAAATGGCTCCTTCTTTAAAAAGTCACTATGGGTGCACCCCTCACTAATTAATAGAAGCATGAATACGATTTCCAGGCAGTCTGAAAACTTATGTCAGGCAAAGGGGACATTAGAGAACAAGTGGGCACTTCCCCATGAAGTGTGGCAAATGCTGGAAAAGTCCAAACAACTTGTGCTAAGTACATGGCCACGAAAGGCTAGTACATTTTTGAGTAGGTAGGCCGTAGGGTTTACGTAACCATGATGCAACCTACCCTAAGCACCTACTGAGGTAACGACCATGGTTAGCTAAGGCCAATGGGAAAGTGTTTCCTGTTCGTTGGGAACCCAGCGTTCCTTATGGTGATGCGGTGGTGGTTGTTGTTGCCAGTCTGGCCCAACCGGAGTGGGAAGGAAATGGTCCAAAACAGATTCTTTTTGTGCGGAAGGGATCCCACACAAAAGCTGTAACGCACACGCAACGACTTTTGCAGCACTGCAATAAAGGTAAACTCACATAGCTCTTGCTGCCTAAGCCAATATATCCCTCGCCTTCCAACTAAAAGCTTCATCAATGAACGCTTAGTTTCCATCTTCTGCCTCAATTTGCTCCAAGTCTTCAAAGGTATGGCATTTGCTTTGAAATATTTGGTGAACTTGTGGTCGCATGAAAGTAACAGACTTCGGCATTCAAGTTGTTGTAAGAATCTATGTTTAAACTTTGATTGTGTTTCTCTTTGTAGCTACAAGTTCGAGATTTGAATGCAAATGAAAGTAAAACCCTTGGTATTTTTTGGTCAGATCCTGTTGGACCAACAAAGCCAACTTGCTTCCCTTGAACGTCGTTGATGGCGCTTAGCGAGAATGGACACATTGCTGAAACAGGAAACAAAATGCACCATGAAGAAAGAATAGTGATAGTAGGTGGAGGCTTTGGGGGCCTTTGTTTTGCCGCTGCTCTCCACAAGTACGTTATCACACCTTAGTTTTCAAATTATTGTTATGATTTCATTAGAATTTGCCAAAAAATATGAAACCACTTTTGATTCAATTTGATGTGATCATGGTCTTGTTTTGTTGTTTTGGGAGCAGAGTTGGATTGAAGGCTGTGGTCTTGGAACAATCAGACAAGTTGCGACCCCAGGGTACTACCATGACTCTTTGGAACAATGGAATGCGCATCCTTGAACTTTTTGGCTTGGCCGACCAATTTCGAAGCATGTATCTCAACCTTCCAGGGTATGTTCTAGTTTTCCACAAGCGCAATTATTGTAGGTCTATGGTTTGTTGGATGTTAATTTTAGTAAGAAATTGTCTTTAATGGGTATTCAATTTGCATTTCTCACTAATTCCTCCAACTATTTTGGCAGAGTTGAATATCTCAATCAATTCGGGAGACGTTTGGCAATCCTGGATTATTCTCAGTGTGAAGGAGGGTAAATTGTTTTCTACAAAAAAACCACATCAAAATTAGGATGTAAAGGAAAGTTGTGAGAACATAGATGACAAAATAAGTCTTCCCTTGAAATCATAAAATGCTGTTGGTATCTTGATAAACACAACTTTTTCCCATTTGAAGAGTGATAATTCATAGGCAAGAGGATGGGTCTCATGTGCAAATAAAGAAGATCTCACACTTCACAAGATTCAAACTCAAGAAAGTTCACAAAAATATTCATGTTTCCAATAGGCCACATGAGATGCGTTGCACGGAGCGAAAGGTATTGTTGGAAGCTATTGCTGGGCAAGTACCACAGGGGACCATTCGACTAAACTCCAGAGTGACAAATATTAGAAAATCAGAAACATCACCAAATGTCACCAATCTGGAGCTTCAAGATGGCTCTACCTACGCAGCCAAGGTTTGGTTAAGTTTAAATGCTCTGCAAAGTAATGTGTAGTCAATTATCTTTGTCGATTTGTCCAAATGGTTTTGGTTTAAATGTTATGTTTCCTACCCACATGTAATCCATTGAATGTGTCAAACTATATTTTTAAAAATGAAACAAATGCATATTCATAATTTTATCTTTGAGGACGATACTTGTTTAAATGACAATTTTATACTGTTGGGAAAAACATCAAAAATTGCAACACCAAACTCACTATGCTAGAACAAATTAAAGATTAATGTATTAAGTTGAGGATACTGGATGTGGGTTGACAGGTTGTGGTTGGATTTGATGGTGCGAACTCGATTGTAGGATCTTGGTTAGGTCTGGAAAAGCCAAAATCTGTAGGGCAACTTGAGGTACGAGGAATGGCAGAGTTTCACAATGGTTACAATTTTCCAAAATTGTTTCGCGTCTTCTTTGGCAGAAAAGTTCGGATCGGTATTATTCCAATGACGGCAACCAAAGTGTTCTGGTTTGTGGACTGGAATGATTCATCCGAAGGTGAGAAACCTTGTTCTTGCATCTAGCTCCCAATTCCATTTTCAAGAACCAAATGCCAACATCTATCATTGAGGAACACATCAACATAATGATTTGGTTATTAATTTTGATGGATTTCGTCTTTCTAGGTTGGCGAAACATAACACCTGAGGAGATCAAACAAGAGGTCCTCCAACTCACCAAAGATTTCCAAGTACCCGATTTTACATTGTGTGTCAACAACACATCCATGGAAACTTTAATAAAAAACACCCTCCGACACAGGATAAACATGAAACCAACTTGGGAAACTCAAGTGGCGAGCAATGTCACAGTTTGTGGTGATGCATCTCATCCTAGTACTCCATTTCTTGGACAAGGTGGATGCATGGCATTTGAAGATGCCATCATCCTTGCAAGGAAATTTCATCAGGCACTGAAGTCAAAAGAAAGTCAAATCTCCAAGGTGTCCGAATCAGAACGGATCCACCAAGCATTATTGGACTTCCACCGAGAAAGGCATGGAAGGACCTATGCTCTCACACACAAAGCTTACATGATAGGACTTTCCGCAAGTGCAGATACAGCAATCAAATGTTTTATTCGTGATTGGTTTTTCATTCCCAGGGCTGTTGGCACAGGAAACTATATGGAACCAGCTTTGTTTGATGTCGGAAATTTACCCATTGACGAGGAAGAATCACATAATTAGGAAAATGATAAATGTTGCAAATGTGGTAATAAAATCTACTGCAAAGGGAGTCTCAAACTTTGGTCACACTATCATCAAGCATGTTCCCGTGTAAATGAAGTTACTATCTAGTTGTTTTAGAGTAATATTTATAATGGTAATATATGCCACACGAATGAATGTTCGTGAAACAAGTCATTTCTCACTGGGACGTTTGTGCTTAAGACCAATTATGGAATGGATATGGTGATTAATTTAGGCAGTCACTATCAATATAGCTTATTCAGTATGTTAGCAACGTCCACCATGGCCTAGTCATAAATTAAACTCACAACAATCTGCTTGCAAGGTTATCATGACTCCTCCACTTGCATTATTGGTTTGATTAAAACTATGGGTGTTATGGGTCTCTTAATTTACATATGCAAATATTTAATGTAATTGTGTGTAATAAGTGAATGTATTATTTTGGCACCAAACATTTTGCATATTCCCAGTTCCAATATTTTTGGGATAACTTTTGAATTCACTTTCCTAACTACTTTAGAGGCCTGCAAAATTGTATATTACTGGGTATCAGTCTAGAGATGAAACGAGAGTGGTGTGAGATTGTATATAAACTAGCAAAACTTCTAAAATCATTCCTGATTTATTTTTTCCCCAAAAAATAATTTCCATTTCACTATTTTAACAATCACCTCGTGCAGTGGGTAATGCAACCACATGGACCACCTTCAAGTACCTTCTAGCTCGTAGATCCTACACGTTGAATCGAGCATGCACGCCATCTTGACCTAAATCTAGCACTTTACCCAATTTGGACAAATTACAAACTAGCCTAGTTTATGGGGCCATTGGGATGCCCACTTCTTGTTTTTTGTTTTGTCTCTCCTTTACCCATCATGAAAGTTCAATTTAAAGGAAAGTAAGAAGATTTATTCTTAAAATATAATATTTTCTTTTTTCTTGTTGGTCACCCCGATATGCAGCATACACATAGTAAAAGGCACAAATATTTGGAAGTTTTTGGTTTGTTTATTTCTTTTTTTCCTGGTACTGCTAGACCCAAACCATCAACAAAAAGGAGATTTGGAACATTGAGGTCTTTTAATATATATTTTTGCTAGCATGATATCGAGCATTGTTGTCATAGTGATGGAGGCATGATGCAGGTTTGACACAAGAAAACCCACTGCAGTGATCGATGGAGGACTATAGTCACTAGTGACAACCAGGCAATGGGGGCTGTGGGTGGTGGGGGTGGGGGAGAGCAATGTATTAAAGATTCTTTCTTCTTTTTGGCAAATGCATTGCCACCCAATCATGAAGAGACATGGGCAACACTGCTTGTTTGTTGGGCCCTGCCCCCACATGGACAGGGACTATCGCATTGGATCCAACTTTAGGAAGTTTTACATTGTTAAAACCGATTTCACATTAGGCGAACTGGTTTCTTTGGTGAAATTGTTTAGACTGTTTAGATCAGAACGGATTTTTTTGATGTTCAGAGGGTGGACACAATAAGTAGATGTACTGTCACCAAAAGAGAGGGATCCAGACAACAACCAGACTCCTCTAACTCTGCTTGCTTGCTTCTGACAGATTGAATGTTAAGCATTCACACATCAAAAGAGCATGCACAACAACATTACCGACCCAGACTCATCTGAGCCTCTGCAGCCACAATTCCTAGTCAGAGCTTCCAGGATGGAATTTCACAATTCAGATTTACACAAAAACATCTCCGCCAACACAAGCGTCCACCCTCCTAGGACATCAAACAGAGGTCTGACATACATCTATCTACGATCATGCTCTCCTCCAGAAACAGACCACTCAAACTGTCGATCTCCTGCACTTCGCCCCAAGCTGCTCCGTTCTACAACCTCGATTCTTATTCAATCCTATTCTTCCCAAACTCAGGAGCTAGCCTTCTCCTAGTTGCTAACGCAGCGGAAGAGAAATCAGTAACTAGCCAAAAAAGCTCTGCGCTCCTGAAAAAATCCTCTCTTCCCCTACTTTTTCCATACCTTCTACCTTCCTCCCAAAGCACCTTCCTGCCCATGTCCAACTCCCAGGATCCCACCCTCAATTGCCACTCACCTCCATCATGAATGCCAGTTCCGGAGTCGTCATGCATTCTTGCCGCCTCAAACCATAAAGGCCAGTACCTCTGTTGTCATAATCCCGTGCCGTCCTCCTCAAGTGGTGAGTTTCCATGATCAAACCAAAGCAGCCGCCATGCATTGCCTTAGTGATGAGAAGTAATGCGCCGCCAGCCAAGTGCTGGTTCAAACAAAATCAGGATCTGGATCAAAACGGCAACGTTGTCCGGTCACCCCATGTTTGGTTACAATACAACATCTTTTCTATTGGCAGGGCCAACCTGTTTGTGATGCCTTGTTTTTGTTCATTGTATTCATTCCCACACTTTTGGCAAGAAAAAACCTCATTGTAATCAAATATTCTTTTCTTTTCTTTTTTTGCTACTAGCTACCCACCTTAAGAACCCCAACATGCATAGTTTAAGGTTATTTTCTTTTATTTTTCCAATTTGGGGAAGATAGATAAATTGAAGTTAAAATCTAGGTTGATAGTTGAAGGTTAAGAGTGTAACATCCATCTCACAATTTATAATTAAATTTCAAGATATAGTTATATGTTTTGAATTATGTAGTCCAAGGGCAGACCGTAATAAGCCTATGGGTTAAAAAAAATTGGGCAGCCCTTCATATACTGTCCTAGACCTTAGATGCTAAACCCTATACTACAATAAATATAGAGGGGGGGGTGGGGGGGATATCATCCCATTCACAATAGGTGTCAATATTCTCACATCATACATGATCTATTCCTTACTTCACAAAAAGAATCTGCTCACAACATATTTGATCTATTCCTTACGTCACAAAAAGAACTCTTCAAATTTGAGGGACTTGCAAAAGTGGAAGATACTTGTTTTTGGGATCTTTAACTTTGTAAAGTCCTTCAAATTCAAAGTGTGATTCTACCAAGGGGAGAGTTTTTAAAAACACTAAAAATTAAATTGCTATTAAACAGGTCATGAAACTCAAATTATCACCAAATTCAATCATAATACGAGTTTCACCCCTTCTTTTTCTTTTCCTAGGCACCTTCTTTCCTCTCATGTGTGTATTGTTGCTATAATTGTGTGTACTATTATTATAATCATTTTCAAGTTCCATGCATTGAATATATTGTGTTTCAACATTTTATTCCCAATTTCAATAAAATTTCCTCACTTTGCAGATCAACACTCAGCTAAATATAGAAATAAATCAAGAATGAAAGTAAATGTATTTAAAAGGATCCTTTCATATATATTCTCAAGTTTCTATTTTCTAACAGACCTATTATAAAACTATGTCTTCTTCTTTTAATAAATCCTCAAATGTTGGCTAATTTGACACATTCTTTTCATGAAAAAATCAGATTTTTCAAGTCAAAAAAATTTGCAAAACAAATCATTGATAGTGATGTAATTTAAACAAAGTGTTGAGGAATTTGATATCATGTTGTTTAGGTATTTGAATAAACTTTTTTTATTGGTTGAAATGTGTATACATCATTTTTTAATGTACAAAAAAGTTCAATATAGTTTTTATTAATTTTCATTCTCATTGAATAATTATCCTTTCCTTTTTTTGATGTATTACAAGTGCCATAGCTTCTTGCCTTATTTCGTAAGGAACAATGGTACCAAGCTTTTCTCTTTTGGATTTTGTCATGTAACAAAAGTGGCAATTGCAGAAAGCTAAATTTAGTATTAAATTCAATATGGAAGTAAATATACATAAGGATCCTTCCATATTCTTGGGTTTCTAAATTTCTACCATAACATACTAAAAAAAATTAGTGACTCAGAATTGTTTTATCAAAGTTAATAGCAAGGCCATGATGCCACATGGACCAAAGGAGTCCATAATCTTTTCTAGATCTTTGTTTCATCCACACATTTGTCAATTTTTATTGGAAGCTTCATGGTAGGATTTGCTACCATTTTCCAGGAACCTTGTGCAAGTAAAGGTCTCTCTTGGATTCAGCAATTGTATATTTAATTGTGCATTGTATCTCATCATTTCTACATGGTCATCCCATTGCCACAATTTAGGGTCAAAGGTTAGTTTAGTAAAAGGTCCATAGAACAACTTGAAGGCTTTCCACCTAAACTTGGCCATGCATAGACTTCAATTTTCGTTAAGGAGCCCATGAATACTCTTTTCCCTTTCATTAGTTACAATAATGTTTTGATTGGTTCCAAGTTCATAAATTTCAATCCCTTTGGGGGATTTTTGACTTTGATTTGAATGCCAAACTCCAACTTATTGTCATACTTCTTTTGAAGTACAAAAAATTCCCAATTGGGTTTATTTCAAAAAAATTGTAGATTTTTACCCAAACACTAGCTTTTATTTCCTACTTGTGGGTTCTTTAGTTCTTCCACCCATTTTGAAGAAATGTTTTCCATCATTTTTTACTTCATATTGAATTTGTTCCTAGGAGTGGAAATGATTGAGATCATTATTTGAAAGTTCATGTGCTCTACATAGTTGAGCTTTGTGCATCTCATGTGCTCATTGGATAAAAATTCCAAGTTGAATACCTTTGAAGGAAGAGCCTTGGCACCACAAGCACACCTTTTTTATAAATTCTTCCAAACAAGGGGGAGAAATTAAAGTTTGACACCCATTTGTTTCCATGCCTTCATGACCCTCCATATATTGTACTCACCAAAAGGTGAAAAATGATTGTTAATGGGATTTTTTTTATATTTCCAACCTAGGTTTATACAAATTCTAACATTAAAAAACATGTTCAAATTATAGCAACAAGTGTACTCCAAGAAAACTCAAAGTTTAATGTACAATTCAAAGTTTCAAAAAATGAAATGTATTCACAAATTGTAAAATCACAAAATCTGAAAAGAGAAATAGACAAAATGATCCTCCTTTGTCTTACCATCCTCCTCTATATAATAGTTTTCAAACTCAATTTTTTTTAATCAAGTTATTTAAATAATAACTTGTCAATATGAACAATGTAAATTTCAAAATACATGACCAATAAAAACCATTGGTTATATCACCAGTTGTTGAATAAAACCTATCATCAATTCACATGTCACTGGTTCACATAATAGGGTAGCATTATCCCCCCTCAAAAAAAAAAAAAAAATCCTTGAAATATTAGCTCTAAGCTTCAAGGTTATCTTTAGCTTTTGTAACATGTACATTGGTGACTTTTTGACTAGTTGGCTAATGGGCAAACCCATCCCTAGGTGGTATTACTAAGAACGTCACACCTTGATTTTCCTAGACCCATTGAACTTTGAAAAATCATAGGGCCCATTCATATTAAAATTATAAAATTTTAACATTTTTTACTTTTTTATTCCAAAATAAATTTCAAGCCATATAAAGCATGCAATGAATAAACATGAAATATATATATAGTTGTGAAAACATTTAAAGGCAAGGGCATAGGAAAATAATTTGGCCACTTTTGGTTTCTTAATCATGCTTTGAGATAGTTCTTAGTGGTATTGCCCAAGGATGGGTTTGCCTTAATAATTCCATTTGACTAGTTCACAAATAATTGTGGGAATGTTGAATTCTACCACAAACACCTATTGGACAAATGTGTCAACCAAAGTTGTTATTGGTGCAATAAGAACTTTTCATGCATGGCGTGGAGTAATGATACTAACCTTTAACCTTACACCTATCTGAGGTGGTGTGAATGGTAGAATGTTAAAAGTTTTTATTAATTCAATTCTATTGTTGACTACTAATGTTGGGTTCAAAGTCAATTCAACATTAGTGACAATAGGTATGGTGAAAGGTATAACCATTAAACATGACCTTCCACAAATTGGACTAGTTACCTTAATGGTTGCAAGCACTTATTCACTTTACTATTCAGAAACCTCATTCATTTGGACTTTAAATGAAAATATCTTAGAAGGTCTTACATTGATTTTGAGTTACATAAATTGAAGGTTGACACTTGACATCTATAAGTTTTGCTTAATAGGTTGCCAACTCAAATAGGTAAACTTGTTCATCAATGTGGGCAATCTCCATGTACTTTTGAATCTATTCCTTTATTATCTTTTGCATAGTTTGCCACCACTCCTTCCACTTGGGGTTTTTATCACCCAATGTTTAGTTCTGGACTTTTAATAAGGTGTTGTCAAACAACAACTCCTCCAACTCCTTTTAACATGTTATCAAGGCGTGGGTTGGCTTACAAAACTAAACCTTCACAAGCTCTAGTTGCCCCTTCAACTCTTGAATTTGAACACACAACTAGTGAATCGAGTTCTCTAATTCAATATGGGCAACATCGTAAACTTTTAATATCATGAGATTTCAATAGAATCTGTGCAAAAATTATAAAAGAATATGCCCATGTGCAAAATCCATGGGCTTCAAAGTGTAAAAATGATAAGAGATATATACATATATTACTTCTATATAAATGATGTGTTTTTTCCAATTATGATATCTTTGATGTGAAATATCTTTAATTTACATTAAATTAACTAAATATGTGCAATTATTGTGATGTAATTTTGCATAAAACTGTGTGATTTTTTAATATTAAACATGAACATTCACGAGTGTCATTCAAAAATAATGTTTTATGCATTTGAATATTTAAGATATTGAATACATACAAATATTGTTCATATTAAACATAACAGGGAATTCATGTATTTTTGTACAAACCTATGAAGCCTAATAAGTTTGTGATAAGTGGCCACCTATTTTTATTGTTCACAACATTTTGATTCCAAAGTAGATATGACCTTCTCCTATTGAACATTTGACACATCCATCTTCTCATAATTTTTAATCAACTAGTCCTATTTAACTTATAAAGTCCTTAAGTCATTATATTCTTCCAATGAATTTAATTCAAATCATTGTATCTTATTGCAACACCTCTACATTTTTTACTACTTGCTCAACACTAATAACTTTAGTAATTAAACTATTGTCCTCTACTTGTAATTAAACTAATTGAACTTCAACCATAGCTAATTCCTTGTCCCAATTTTTAAAAGTTTGTTGGGCAGTAACTAACTCCAAGCTACAAGTTTGTTATTGGTTATTGGTTTCTTGAAGAAGTTCACCTAATTGTGGTCATTTTTCACACTCAACTTGGTTAAATCATCTATAGCTTATTGCCAAGTTTAAGCATGTTGAATTGCCTGCTAAAAAAAAAGAGTAATATGTTTCAAAAAAATTTAATGAATTTTGGTTACTAAAGGTTCAATAGAAACATAAGTAGGTTTGGAATTAACTTGTTTAGTTGGTAAAGGCCTTAATAATATTGGTCTAACAGTAGACTCCTTAACAAGTTCATGAAATTTAAGGTTTTCTTGAACATGTACAAGTTCATTAATGGAACATCAAATACCATCATACCTATTTTTCAAATGGTACAAATTCTACTTCATCCATGTCTTGAGTTCCTTTTGTCTCTATTGTTTCTTCAACCAATTCATCAAATTACTTTGTTATTTTCTATTTTTCCTCATCTTTTGATCAAATAACAATAACATGCCTTTTTCTTTACATGATGAGACTATTGGTTTAGGATTCAACCAATTTTATGGCATTGACAACTCCATATGAATCCTCTATGTTTGAAAGTCATAGAGGAAAAGGAGAAACGTTGGTGGAATGTAGATGTTTGCACTCACAAATGAATTGTTCCCTTGTTACAACCTCTAGAAAAATGGAGCATTCTTCAAACACATGTTTTTGTTTTTTTTTTTCTTGAACAAGTTCTCCTTGTGGCAAAATTGTTGGAAGGTTCTACAAAAAGTGGAAATTGTTTTTTTAAACAAACATCTATGATAGGTCCTATATTGCAAGTTGTTGTTTTTTAATCACCAAATGCAAGACATGCTATGATTTTCTTTTAATGGTCTATCTATTGGATTAGTTCCAATAAAATTTGGGTTGACACAATGGAGCACTAGTTGATATTTTGGCCCCAATTTGCTAGGTCAAAAGGCTATTCAGTTCCTACAATAAATTAACCTTTTTACTCGATAAATGATTTGCAATATGGCAACAAATCAAAAATGAAACTCCTCTTTCATGCACACAACATTCCACTATTATTTTTCCATAAACAAGTTGGGTCCAACAATTTTTTTCAAAGCTTTTTCAACATCTTCAACAAGTGCATTCGTTGCTTCAATAGCTCCTTCATAATGTATAACTATTGCTTTTGAATCAACACCGAGTTGATATTTATTTTATTTCCCTTTACCTTGGCTTGAATTCTACCATTTTTAGTTGTTTTGTAGGTTTACAAAACTTCCTTGAATAGGTTAGCCCTTGGGGTAGTCCAATGAACATCAAATAATCCGTCCAAATTAGCTCGTTCAACCCACTTCCATTCATTTGGTCCCATCTTGATCTATTGCAAAATCTTTTGCACTTCCTTGGCTTCAACTAGTTGGTGTTTTCTTAGTCTTTTGCCAGGCAAAATCACCTTTTCCCCCACAACTTTTCCTTTGCACCTCATCATACATTTGACTTGAGGTTTGTCATTTGGAACATGGTTGTGTTATTCAGAAAAAACTGTTTTCAAGTGTTTTCTTCAAACATGCCCCCTTATGCATACTACACTGCAAATGGTGGTTGTGATTGCATATCTTCAACAATTTGAGAAGCAATTAGTTGTGGTTTTTCCTTTGAAACACATTTTTTGATGATGGTTGCAATAACATGTTGAATAGTTTATCAAAAATGGTGGAGGACTGCTTCCAATTCCTCTCCAAAGACTTGTCCTTGATGTAATATTTCTTCAACTTCCTTGTTAAAATCTCTTTATGTCTTGTACTATTCTTTTTGGTGGCAATCGAAAAGCAAGTGGTTTGATGTAAATTGTTCCTATCACTCTAGCACGCTTTTTCCAATCATATGGAATCACAATGTTGAATAAATATTACAAATTTCATAAAGACTAAAAATCATTTCAATCATTTTTTGAATGTATATGCATTTTTTAGTATGTTGTGACCTATATTTTCTTGGCACAAATATACTCTAACATCACATCATATTAGATTTAAAAATGTAATTTTTTTGGAGTTTGACTTATTTGGGTTTTGATTTACCATGTATGCAAAAACATTCTGAAAATCCTTCATAATAATGACATGTTGAAGTTCAAACATGGAACTCCTAAAAAACAATATATTATGATAATAATCTTGGTCCCCCCATAGTGTGTTTTGACCTTCTAGGCACATTTTCCCAAGGTAATAAATATCTTGATTATAACTTAAAAGAAATTGTGAATGCAATGTTAGTGTTGCATATTAGAAAAGAAGACAAGTTCTTTTCAAGAACCAAAAATTATTTGTTTGTTGTATCTAAGTTTAATTCGACAAGCATTAATTGTGGTACATGCTAGTTAAACATTGAAATTATAACTTTTCTAAAGGTAGCAATAATTTTGTCAAGTTTTTTCATTTTGCTAAATATGATATTGATTAAATTTCGATAATCCAATAATTTGATGAATGTTCTTGGTTTTAGGTGCAAGTGCAAATGTTATGAATTGCAAAACACTCCATGAACTTGTGTCTTTTATATAAATTTAGATTTTGTGCATCTATTTTAATAAGAATGTTGATAAAGATTAAAAGACTAGAAGTTTGAAATCTTTAACCATTTGTTTTAAGTGAATGTTGGTACTACATATATGATTTGATGATTATGAATTCAATTTGTTGTAATCTAGTTCTCCTTTAAATTCAAGGACTATTTCATGATCCATGTGCTTAAATTAACAAAATGTATTATGACAAGTGTTTGTACATAATACCACCAATAGTGTTTTAATAGTATGAATTGAAAGGAATTAGGTCGAGTAATTTACATACCATTAATTTGAACCTTTCCAAATTGGTCAATTATACACGTGTGTATTAATGAAATGAATTGGGACAATTCTCAAGTATATTGTTTGGTTGCCTTGTTGTAAATTTCATTTGGTTGCAAGATGTTAAACTTTAATATGGATGAATATGACTATGACAAGGAGCCCAAGGATTCATGCCACTTGACATTGAACTAGTGAAGGAAAATTGCAAAGGCTACAAGTTCATAAATCTTCACACAAAAGACAAGACTCCAACCCAAATCTAGTACAAAGATTTGCCACCTTGATAATCTAGTTGTAAAGTTATCATTAACATGTTTTGAATACATTTCAATTGCATGTGCAATTGGTCCATGAACCAATATTGTACTAAATATTTTATGTCAATAGAATGAATTGTCTATCATGAAGCAAAATTTGAAACCTAATGTATAAAACCAACGTTGTTATCAATGAATAATCATAATTAATTAATGGTAAATTAAATTTTACATTATTTACAAAGTTGAAGATTTGTTGAATGAGTGATATTGTAGGAGATTAAAATAGGAAAAAATGTGCCCTTGACTAAAAATCTTAAAAATTTACAACATTAAAAAATTATGAATGAAAACCTTGCATGTTGGATTTTGTTTTTTGAATGAGTAACCAAGGGCTAGTCTTGTATGTTATACATGATTTCATAGCTATAAGAGATAACATATAAATATGTATTACAAATGGTATAAAGTATAATTTGAAAGAAGTAAAGGGTGTATTGTTTGGGGCTTTGTTTCTAGTGTGTCTTCATCATGAGGAACAAACGAAGCAAGGATCAACCTCTTAGTGAGGATGATACAAATGTGATTCAAACTATGGCCAAAGAAGAAACTTTGAAAGAGGTGGATGCTAAAATTACAAAGCTTATGAAAAATTTGCCCCTTCTTGCCATGATTTCTATGTTTTCAAGACGATTATAGATTGCTTAATGAAAGAATCAATTCACATAGAGGTTACTATTCATAAAGCTATGAATAGGCTACAAAAGTTGATGATGCAAAATCAACTATTCATATTGCTAACTTGAACAAACAAAAGATGATTTGCGAATTTTACAAGTCCACAATGGAGAAAACAAAAGCTAATCATGAGGAGCTTTTATTGAAATCTAACAACCTTTAGGACATAATAGTTAATGGGGTCAAGAGATGAAAATCGCTTGAACTTCAATTGACATTTTCAATGCCCACTAGTTGAAGTTGAAGAAAGGGCAAAAAGAAATTGTTGTACTTAACCTTTATCCTATGTGTTAGGAGACCTAATACTATAACCTCGGCGGGGACACTAGTATAATATATATATATATATATGTGAGTAAAAATATAAGGTGCAATATATTGGTTGTTGAGTAAATATTATAAATTAATTAGTTAAAAATAGGGTACATTTTATTCAAATAATCAATTTAATTATAATATAGGGTATGCAATAATCTGAAATAATGAATTATAATTAAAATAGGGTGGCTTTAATATAGAAAATTAGATAATAATAGTGTCATAAAAAATGGGTTGGACAATTATCTAATACCCCCCCTAAAAATGGTCATTTGATGCATGTATATCCCAAATTTTACACTAAATGTCCCCCCCGGGACTATAACCTTGAGTTGCTCATTAAGGGTGAAATTTGTTTTTAGGCTAGTTAACAACATGAACATCTTAATAACTAGGTAGTTATTAATCGTAAATTTACTTACTACCTTTCATTTACCTAAGGGATGAAGCTAGTGCAGTGGTTAATCGTTGAAAATAAGGATTGGTATTATTAACCAATGAAGTAATGGGACGTGTGGAAGAAATTAAGATAATGAGAAGGAAATAAAAAAACTCACATGTGTGGTGGGCAACCTTCTTTAGTTTTTTTATTTATCTTTTGCATTACCATTATTTTGATTAACATTAGGATTTTATCATTCTTGTGTGCAACATTGTAATGGAAAGAAAAGAATGGAAGAAGATTGTACTTGATGTTGTGTAATGGAAAATGGTTGAAGGTAGTGTGGAATGAAATGCTTTATTTTCTCTTTTTTGTATTGATTTATAGGAAGGTAGGATAAGTAGTTCCTTTTTAGTTGATGTGGAATATTAATTTCTTAGTTTGATTGTTTTTTTCTTTTGCAATGAAATTACTCTTTGTACTTGTTACTAAATTATGAAGGTAGGGTTGTTATAGGAGGGTAGTTGCCACTAGAGGGCATATTAATGTTGCAAATGATAGGCAATAAGTATAAAAAGTTTATAAAGGTTATAAACAATAGGTAACAACTACAAGAAGTCAACATGTGCTTTGGCCCTTCTTTCAAATTTGTAGGTGTAACATGACGATAACTACTAGAGGATGATAATTATTGGAAGTTTTTCAAAACCTACTCCATGCCTTTACTAAAAGATTGTTGACTCACCTCCTTCCTTGTAACAACCTTTTTTTAAAAAGTCTCAACACTCCCATTAATACCAAGTTGCAATGTTTTCCTTAACGTGCTTTTCCTAGCTTAAAACACTTGGTAGTCACCCAACAAGTATAACACATTGCCATAAAAGTGGCACCTAATTAGATACCATTTGAAATCTACTAAATCTTCAACTTTCTTTCCATTTACTCCTAGAACAAATGCCAATAGTTGAGACCCACCTTGATTCAAGATCCATTACCATGCAAAACCTTGGGTCCTTTGTGATTAATGAGGTTACAATTTTTTTCTTATTTCCCAAATTCTCTATCATCCTTAATAGTCAAAATACGTGATCAAGATTCATAATTTAGTTAAAAAACCCCAACAATTTCATAGTAATCTCATTGTTTCCCCATCAATATCCTATTGTTTTATCTATTCAAAATTGAATATATCAAACATTTGTAGTATAAAGTGTATAAATCCAAAATGAAAAATAGGAAAATTTATGGTTCACAACCCATCAAAATTTTAATTATTTATTGTGTTTCTATTCTACTCTCTAACTCAATTTTTTAAGTTTTTTCTATATGTGTAAAAAAAACTCCCAAATTTCCTAAACTTCCAAAAGTACATCCTAAGTCTTTTCCCTCCAAAAGTAATTTGAATCATCAATCTAATGAAATGTTTTCATCCTATCCAACTAGTTAGCCATCTTCATCTTGCCTTTTTGAATTTCTACCATTCTCCTAATCACATTCTGCCTTGTTAAATCTCTGCCATTAACCAAGTAACAATGGACAACCACTCTTATAGATTGCTATTCCCCATGGTGTCTTGTGTGGGGTTAACATTAATAGCTTCTTGGTTCCTTCAAGTGATGTAAAACTAAGATACATAAATGCGTGAATTACGTCCATTTAGTAGTTGATTGCTCTAATTTTCACAAATGCATTCATAATAACAATTCAATAAAAAATGTGATGGGTGGGAATCTCAGGGCCAAAAAAATTGGCAATTACTATATGTTGCATATGGTATTCAATCTGTTGTTGAAGCACTTCAATTATCATATCCTTTTGTGGCCCCCAATCAAACTCATGAATCAACAAGTTCTTGTGATTGTGGATACACCTGGTGGCAATATTCCCCAAGAGAAGCTTAGAATGGGTTGAATTGCCCATTCTATGTTGATTTTGTGCCCAAGGTTTTCATAAGTCTACTTACCTCCACCATGGTGACATGTTCATCCTTAAAGAAACTTGGGGAACTTTTCCTTCTGATATTTGAGTGCATGTTGGAGGCACTGTAGTTTCCAACATTTCCTTGAACAAAGTCAGTGATCTAAAAATGAAAATCTAGCACACCAACTTTCATTATTAGTAACCTTTTATCTCAATGCTTAGCAAGACATAGAAAGAAAAAATCTCATTAACCTAGTAACTTCCACACTTTGAAACAAAGCCACCTTTGTTGGTTAATGATGTTAAAGGCATGAATTAAAAAACATAGAAAATGTTAGAAAGAAAAGTGCAAAAATCAAGGAGTAATGCAAATTTAGAATCTTAAATGGCTTTGACAATGTTAAGGTGCATTTACACTTGGTGTTGAGGAGTCTAGTGTTGAATCCTTTAACACCATGCTAGTCATTTAGAACTTACACCTACTTACCATTAACATTTTATGTTAAATTATCATTCATTTAACAATGAACTATCCCCCATTTAACATTGGGTGCCACCTAGGATGCCACCTGGATTTTCATTTAACATTGACTTAACATCAACTGTGAATGCACCATTAGAAACACCCTTCTCATGCTCTGCAGAGACACCCATCACTCCCCAAGGGTAAATTAGTCCATTCAACATTTTTGTCATGTTCTAAGGTATCATATTTGAACACTTTAAGGTTTTAAAGTTTTTATGCACATGTTGGCATAGCCTTAAAAAACAAGTACTAAGTACTAACACCACAACTTCAGGTTAATCATGCACAAATTGGCAAGTTCTGGAGTGAAATTGGTTTTGACAAGAAAATAAAAAATCAATTCAACATAAATATCCAATAAAAGATTGATGACCGGAACCATCAAAGAGGAAACAAAAAGGGAAGGCCAAAAAAAAGCCAAAAGACGCACAACCTACAAGAACTAAGAAAAAGGGAAAAAGTTAGTCTCTTTCATGGTAGGAGGCAATCTCACCCATGGCCCTTCTAATGTTGCCTATATGCAAATTGTGAGATCTAGTAGTAATGGGAAGTTTAGGACAAACATCACCTTCCAACTTAATCTTCCTCTCTATAGTAGAGGCTAAAGCATATTGAAGATCAATATTAACACGTTGAATGCAAAAAAACAAAGATAAATGACCTCCTGATCGTCTATCATGGAAAAGATGGGCACATTCCCTAATGTAACGATCCATATTTCGCTTGGATGCATTGTGCACCTCCATGGCCGTCGACATAAAGTGGTGCCCCTCATGAAGCCCTTTATACTCATGGATCTTAAAAATGGTGTTCATAATGAAACTCCTAACATTGAAACGTACCACCATTCTTTCCATACAACATGTCCATTCTTTCAAATGAGGGCATACATGACATTTCAAATGGCATTGTGTGTGGCTATCTACTGACCTCCAAATGGGCAACGAAATAAGTGCATGCCAAATGCATCTAACTTGTGTCCACACTCACAAGTGAGAAAATTAAATGTTAAGGTCTGAATCAAATCAAAAAAAAAACAACATTGAGGTGAACGTAAAATGTGCAATGCAAAACAAATGGATAGATGGCCTAACAACCAACCATAGCCCCACCCCCTTGCCCAAACAAGAACAAATGCGGCTCTAGATGCTAAAGGAATGAAGTCATCTTCCAAAATAGACCTAAAGGATGTGTTATGGTGGATGTTCATTAAAAATGCTTGTAGACCTAGAGCGCTAGTAACTACCAGACTCTCAAAAGAAAGGTATATTTCCCTAGCTACAAAAAGAAAGTCATTTTACGTTGCACATAAGCATGACCGAAATAGGTGTGAACCCCTCAACCCAAGAAACATATTCTTCCAAAATGGGATCTATTGAAGATACAAAACCTAAAACACAAATAAGGAGCAACCAAAACCCAACTCCCCAAAAAAGTAGATGGGGCATAAACTTCCATAGAAAGAAGGCCTATACCACCAAAGGTTATCGATAATTGAACCTAACGTTTCACTAAAGGACCTTGAAAAGACTCCCATGATCCTAAACCCATAATGTCCCCACATACCTCCATAATGTTTTTGTTAAAATCTGCCAAAATAAACAAGAAGAAGGAGGTATTAATTATGTGAAATAAGAAGGTTGATGAGTTGAACATGATAATAACATGGTAAAAACGACAATGCACACCAAAGGCCCCCTGACATCACACAATTATTTTAAAATAACAACTCAAAAAATGTTATTAAAAATGTTTTTGACGTCGACCTACATCATGGCTCAATTAAAGTGTAGGTCAAGGAAGGTTTGGATGCCAAAAAGGATGGCTCCATAGCCTCCAAGGGTCAATATTCCAAATTAATGGGGGGAATAAATATTATAGAAACAACCTTTGAAGTTATAAGACAATGGAACAATTAATGAGTCAAAAAAACACCTCACTTACAATAATAGGACAAAGACCACCAATGTCCTTTGCCATTACCAACAATCTATTAGACCCTAATGCTAGGGCCATTGACTTAAAGATATACCCATAAGCAATAACAACAACAACTTGGAATAATTCCAAAAACCGTGAGAATGGGTCTTCTGGTATGAAACATCCCAAAAGATGTTCATATACCATCTTATAATGCCCACCCAATTACAAATGGGGAACATAAGTTAAGGTTTAGGGAAATAGAATCCTATTCACAACAAAAATGTGTCTAGGCTGAAAATCCAAGATAGGTGGAAGGATAAGGTCTAAAGGAGGGGAGTGCAACTAATGTAGGGCAACAACGATCTCTTCCAAAGGAATAGTTGCTGTCATGGGCTAGCGAATTCTTGTAGTGAAATTATACTCACCATCTCTCCCTAAAATTAGGCATTAATGAAAACATGTGGTTGAAAGATTTTCCCATGAGTGGTGAGAATGGGATGCACAAGAGGCACATGAAGATTCTTTTTAAAGAAAAGACCAATCATTTGCCATAAACCTCATGAGGTGAACAAAAACCTTTTGTTGACTTGAATGACTTCCTCAAATATAACACAAAATACCAACGAAGCAACAAGAAAAAAGGGAAGCATGTTAATTCATCCGTTGGGTTTCGAACCATTTGGTCAAGGGGTAGGTGAAAAGCTTGCCTAACCTCATCCTGGATGGCTCAAGGGATCATATGAAACAAACAAGGACACACAAAATGATATTCAAACAACCTCTCAATGGAGTTGTGAGCCATGGATTATAGCTCAATAATTAGTTAAGCCTTAGTTCTGTAATTTTCTTTAGTACTAATGATTGGAATGCTTATAAGCCTCCAAGTAATGATTATTAATAGTTGAATAAGCCTTTGTGTTTTTTTTGCAGGCATATAATATTTTCTTTATTTCAGTTGATGAAACGCTTAATCAGTTAAGCACCTAGTAAACCTTTTAAAGTACATTATCCCTTTTATGTTGAAGAGAAGGGAAAGGGGATGTAGAATTAGATGAGATTTATTTATGGATAGATAGAAAATACAAGCCCATAATTAATAATAGCATTTCGCCATGACAAGGTTAAGTTAGTCTGTAGAAGAATCTTCAAGCACTAATGATGTACTTGTAAGATTGTTAGGATGTAGTCCTAGTACATCTTTATTTAGTTCCACTTCTATCAGACTTCTAAATAGAATCAATTCAAACTTAAGTATTAAACACTTCCGCCCGAGTAGCCTCAGGTGAATTACAACTGAATAATTGACTTAAAGGATAAATCACAGTTGTAAAAAATCTAGGATGCGGCGAATAGTGCGAGCGAGGTACTCGGCTCGATGCTCCAGTGGAAGTGGGTTGATTGGGCCTCGTAGCCAACGATAATGGCCATCACCGGGAACCCACGTTCGACAATGGAGACGAACATCATCATCTTCGCACTGGCACTCTTCAAATCTTTCTGGCGCGGCTCCACGAGCAGGAACAAACTCTAAATAAATTGCTAAAGCACGTGGGTTAGGAGATAATTGATGATCCCATACCGAACGAGCGACTTGAGTGCACACCACTCTCCTGGGTGGTTCTTCTTCGCGCGACCGTTGAGAAACATTCAAGTTGAGCGGTGCTTCTTCAAACTCTTCTTGTTGTACGGGTATGACTGGAGGATTTGAAGGCGGAGCGTCATCGTCCGCCATGACTAATTGCGCCTACATCAACAAAAAACCAAGAAGGTGCAAACAAGGTGGTACTTGCGTTCAAAAAAGGTTAAGGCCTTTTATTTAACAAATTAGGGTAGGCGTAAGTGTGGGAGTGACGACGGAACCTTATCAAAACTCGAACACCCTAGATCTAAGGGATTCATCAAACCCTAAATTCAACGGTGGATCTAGAAGTGTGTGACAGTTCTCTTTTGTGATGCAAATTGTAATTTCAATTTACTATGTACTACATAGTTAATTAGTGCATAGTAAAGTAAATAGGTAGGGAATATCAAGGAGTAAATGTTACACGGAAATGTTACTTCAACCATTGA
>Ga0209611_10002338_pt1 | contig 33224 bp, 22 predicted proteins | sample S1TSphgellanicum_3_FD_187693 | JGI IMG/M metagenome (GOLD analysis project Ga0209611, IMG submission 187693) | Host-associated microbial communities from peat moss isolated from Minnesota, USA - S1T2_Fc - Sphagnum magellanicum MG (SPAdes) (version 2) | ecosystem: Host-associated > Plants > Peat... | reverse complement strand
TTTCAGGGGGGAACGGAAAGCCTGGGAAAAAAAAAAAAAAAAAAAAAAAAATTCTCGCTTATTTGGAGGACACGGTACCTACCAAGCTCAACTTTTCCTTGGCAAAAGGGCAAGGCATTTTGAAAAGTGAAAATGCGGGCCTCCCGATTCGGTTCGGTGGCTACCACGTATGACATTTTTCTCAATTTTTCCCATGATACCTGAATGAATATAATTGTTTTCCTCTGGTGGAGCGTTCCCAAAACAAGTGCCCTTCAGCTCCACCTTAGGTGAGAGTGCTTGTTCGACGAATACAGGAAATAGTCTAGCGTTGGGGCCGGCATTACCTTTACTTTTCATCGAATTCAATTTCAATATTTCCTATTTTAGCTGTTCCCGGGTTTGAACTTTTGCCAATAATGGGGGAGAGTGATTATATATGCTTGGTGATCTGCTTTGTTTTTTTGTCTGTTTTTATGAAAAAAATTATTTATTTGAGATTTATTTCCCTTGCTTTTAACTTGTGTGTATACTCAATTCCTCTTCTTTAGTATGACTTTTTCTTCTTTTCAGAGCACAAAGTAACATGTCCACCAGTCTGCCACCACCCTCAGAACCCCACCCCCCCTCCTCCTCCTCCTCCTCCTCCCCCCAACAACCCCTTATGTCCTCCCCCTTTCCGGAGAGAGAAAGTCATTTTCAGGAGATAACCTACTAGACCCATTTGCAAAAAGTGTCATTGGGACCCATTCAAAAGCCCCCCCCCCTCCCTTCGTTCCGGTGTTCAATTCCGAGTAAGTTTACTTGTTGGGCTTCCATTTTGAATGACTTTTGTTCTGGCTTCCCTTCTCTCCTTCTCTTTGAATTTTTTAAAGCATTTCTTGACTGCCTATTTATCCGGTTTATATGTTTCTTCCTCTTATGTCCGATAATTCCTCACACGTCTTGACTGCCTATCCATCCGGTTTATATGTTTCTTCCTCTTATGTCCGATAATTCCTCACACGTTGCACATAACAAGGGCATTGGAGGATTGGAAAAATAGGGTAAAAGTTGTGGGCCCTGGGAGCTTCTAATTTTTCAGGTCTTGGGTGCTAGTGGGTGGCGGCATCCCCAGGCAAGAACTTGGGTGGGCACTGATTTTACAAGTCCATGGTCGGGGAACGTGTTTGGGGCGTGGGGGGATGGGATTTCTTCTCCTCTTCACACGCCCCAAATTCTGGAACCTTTTTTTTATTGCGTTTGCCTTGTTGCCCAAGGGTAGAGTTACAAGCAACTAACATGTGCAAGGTTTTCTTGTGTGGTATGGTACACACGAACACAATGCACCCAAAAAGACTTGGTCAAAATGCACATTGCTTAGAACCGTCGAGATTTACCAATACGATTAAAAAGCTCCAAAGGCTTTCAAGGGAATAGGAAAATGAAAAGTGTTTTCATTTTTGAAGCAGACCAACGGCCACCAAAATCAAAGACCAAAAAAAAAAAATCCATTTTTGACAACGTATTAAAGCCACCACCAGGAAATTGGCCTCCAGGGTTTTTGTCAAAAATCTTCAATTTGTAGGGGGGTTCAAAAGCAGCCATCCATGGCCCAAAGTTTGGCTTTTACAAATAGAACTAGATTTTATTTTTTTAAAAGAGTTAGAGCAATTTTAAAAGGCTTTTTGAAAAAGATAAAAATTTTGGATACATAAAAATATTTTTTAATTTAATCTTAAGTTTTAGTGGGGGAAAAAAAAAAAATCAAGTTTGATATGCTACCCTCAAGCCCATGAACCTCAAAACAATAGAGGGCCTCCGGGCCTACTACCCTTCTCCTATGTCTAAGAAACCTACCATTCTTAAGGAATAGGTGTAAGAACTCCTTCCCTCTTATGCCTCCTCCTGATGTACAAATGTTTATAATTGTGATAATGTTAAACTCATGCTTTACTATGGATCAAGGCCAAGGCTCGGGAGATTCCCAAACTTGGGCTCGGGTGCCCAACCCTGCCCAACCTAGGGCTTTATCCTACATGTAAACCCTAAACCCTAAACCTTCAACATGTTTTTGTCATAAATAATATGATAGTAATAATGATAATATTTGGAGGTTTCCATCATCTTCTTAGTGTGAATGCTACCCCCTGAAAATCTTTAGTGTTTAGAATTCTTCACTTTACTTTCAAATATGAGTGTGAAGAAAAATTCCTTTACTCCCGAAAATTCCAACATTTTGGAGCAGAGTCAGACTGAAAAAGGTGGGCTACCCATGTTTTAATTCTGTAAGAAGTTCATAACAAACTTGTTGCCATTGGGGTAATGACTAATGACTCCACAACAAGCGCAGTTTCATCACTGGGTCTTTGCTCCATGTGCCTATTGTGAGTTTTTTTGAGTGGATTAGTATCTGGAGGCTTTTTATCTCGCCAGGTGCCCATTGCAAAAAAAAATCTGAGTGAAACATTGTACCTACATGGAGGCTTTTTATCCGGGGATGAATTAATGGTGATTCCCTCATTTTTGTGTTGGAAACTTTAAGGTGAAGGCTAATGGTGAAGGCCAGGGGATTTTATTTCATAAAATATAAAATGTGGCAATAGGACAACCCTCCATATGCCTAACTGGCTTCTTATGTAATTTTGACAAAGGATTAGGTGGTTTCTTGATCATTTGCTGAATCAGTTTTTGACAAACATGAATATTTCAAAATAGCTTAAAGTGGTTTTTTTTTAAATTTTAGAAATAAGTTCAAGTGGCACCTACAAAAAAATTTCAAGTCTAACTAGCACCCACCAAGAAAATCAATGGAGGATGTGGCTCCATTGCAGAAAATGACAGAGAAACAAACACAAAAAGCAACATTGATGCATCAAATTTAAAACTTGAAACTTACAAACTAAACACAAACATATTGAGAGGGAGTTGAACCCCAGTCTAATGCAACTCAAAGTCCCACCCAACGCATCCAAATGTAAACAATATAAGGCATCACACCGCACGTTGGCCCTACCAATAGATAAGATGTTGTACACGTGCATTTATGTATGTATATAAATACATATATTATTTTGTGATTTATTTGTATGTGTTTGTGTGTATGTGCATTTATGTCTTATCAAGTCATTTTGTGGTATTATGTGATAATACAAATTGGGGAACATAATCAAGTAATTTGAAAACAAAATAAATGGGTTTATGATCTATTCAATATCCTTGTGTCATTCCAAAATGACATTGTTGTATTGTCCATATGTGATTTATTTGTGTATCATTAATAGTGGTGCTTTCTATAAAAGTGAGTTTTTAAATATATTTATTCATAAATGCTTGTAATGTTGATGATTGATTTGTTTTTGTTAAAAAGTTTATATTGAAATCTCTAATTATTAAAGTTGGACAATGTGAAGGCATTTTTTGTATAATGTTTTTTACAATAGAATTAAAATGTGACACTTGCATTTTGGGGGGGTTTATATATTGCAATTATGTATAATGCTTCTCATGTGTTGTCATTAAAAAGTGTGGTGATAATTTCAACACCAAAATTTGTGATTATTGTGCTTTCTATCAATGACACATTATCATCATAAAGTACCATTATCACAAATTTACAAGCTTCATAGGTTCATTCAAAATTCGTGCGAAATTTATTATTTTATAGGTTCTTATTGGTTAAACATAAATGTCATGCATTATTTAAACATGAAAGTCATGTGTATAATTTTCATGTAAACAACATGAACAGACATACAACATTTGTGTTTAACAATATAAATAAACATATGACATTCATGTCTAAACAATGCACATGATATTAATGTTCAAATAACACAAGCAAATGAATGACATCCATGTTTATTCAATACGAACCTATGAAAAGCAAATTCCGCATGATCATTATTGCCAAATAGTGACCCATTGAGTTTGTGACGATAGTGACATGTTCATCATAACATGATAATATATGGAACTTTTGTGATAAAACATTGTAAATTTTTGAGTTTAGATGAACATTTCTTATTTTTGTTTCATTTAAACAAAGAATATGTGATGCTAATAGATTTGGATCTACAAGGAGATCTTCAAAATTTAATGTTAAAGAGCAAATATTAAAAGATTTTACAATCAAAACAACTGAATAGTAAAACTTAAAAAAAAACAATAGCAAGTTTGTATTTTGCATTTGTTCTTAATCAAAACATTTCTTCTTGAACATGATCCATTTGAAAAAATTATTCAATAACGAAAAAAGTAAATATAATTTTCTTTTTGAATGAACCCTCGATAATGCAATATATGTTAGAACATGTTTTGTCACACCAATCGGATCAAATGTTAAACAATCAAAAGTCAACCCTTGTGAATGATGTATAGTTCATGCTAAAGTTAATTGAATTGGAAATTGGATTCTCGTGATAGTGTGGGAAAGACTACCACCTATTTGTATTTTAGCAATTTTACATTCAATGGTGTCCATTGTTTGTCAAGCCTTGAAAATTCATCATAGATTTGTAATTTTTTTAATTTGTGAATTATTTCCGATTTGAGGATTATGAAAATGTATCCAAACAAAATATTTTGAAATAGTTTCCGTAAAACCTTCAAAAATCCCATTAGCACCATTCATAAGAACATCAAATGTTTCATAATTCCTTGCACATAATTCCACTAACATTTTTTTATTAACCAAAATTTCGTAATATAAACCAACCATTTGAGATGGTAAATGTCATAATTTAAAATGAGAAGGGCATGTTTCAATATGAACATCACATGCTACAAATGTGAATGTTTCATTTAATGTGTTTCAAAATACATTTTTGTTATGCATAGTTGTTTTAAAATTTGTGAGAAATAAATATGGTAAAATGTTATTCATCGGTGGGGTCTTCAAATAATTATTGTTCATACATTTTATGTCTTTAATTGTTTGTGATGCAGTTCTAAACCTATTCAATATGTTAATAAAATGTATATCGTCTTGTCACAACACTTCTTGTAATTCATAACATTGTACATATCCTAACAAATAATTTAATGCAACAATATTAAAAGTGTTGGTTATTGGTTTGAAAATCCATGAAGTTCGAGTAGGAGGTGTTTAATAGAGGTCACTAGTCATTATTACATCTAATCCACCCATAAATTCATTATGGACTTGATTTATAATACCTAGTCTACGATAATGAAAAATAACATTATATTGACGATTAAAAACACTTGATCTATAACAAGCAAACAAAGTTGATCATATGTTTTTATAAAAATGTCCCATCTTTCGTCACTTAATGCATTGAGTTCTATTAGATTTTTATTTAATGGAATTACAAGTGCAAAATATATCATGTGCCATTAATGTTAAATGTTGTTTTCCTGCATATGCCAATTTCATGATTTTTGGTTTTAAAGGATTAGCATTGTAATCTGTTTAATATAATATCATAACACGTTTTGTATAATACATATGAGGGTGAACATCTTCCATGTCCCTACACCACCTATTAAAAAAATATGAAATGGTTTTGTAAGGCTTTTGATTTTTTGGTATAAGATATCAAACAATAATTATTTGTTCATTATTCAATTGTCTCATATGTGAAGAAAACTTTTTGTATATCATGAATTCATCTATTCGTTGAAAAACATTATGCGTTAAAAATTTATTTTTAACATTTTTATTTTTTGATTGTGAAATTTTTTCATATGATACATCATATGGTTCAATTTTTTTGGTATTAATAAATAATTCATTTTTATGTGGATTACTTGCATTATCAATTATTTCATTCGAAACTATAATTTCCCATCCATTTGTTTGATGAATCTTTGTGTATTCTTTAACTTATGATCCTAAATTGTTCCATTCAATATCAAAATTGTTCAATAGGTTAAAATTATATACAAATTTTTTTGGCATTTTTTATATATAAGTTTTTTGTTCCATATAAACATCTTTCCATCAATCACAATTATTTTGCAAATTGAATTAGTAGGTTCAAAATGGTTGTTTGCATATAATATGTTTAACACATGGCTTGCATTTTCATTTCCTACTTTCATAATAATTTGACAATTATTTTTGTTCCAAATGTGAATTGGAAGTTGTAAATATTTTGATATCTAGTATATTGTAGTGAAATCGTCCCGTAATCCTCCATTCAAAATGGGTAATGTCAATTTTTTGTATATTAGAAATTTCATCTCTTGTTTCTCCATGATGTGAATCATGCAAAAAATTTGAATTTAATTCATGTTGACAACACTCCAATGTTTGAGGTGTACCAATTTGTTAAACATCCTTGTAAATAACACATGCTATTTTTTTGGATTAATTGTGAACTTATTGAATAATTTAATAAATATTTTATTGAATCAAATAAACAATCTCTTACTTTGTATTCAAAATTTTGATCGAACTTGTTACAAACCATGTTTGGCTAATTCAATATCTATGTTCATTATGTGTTATTTTCAAATTTTAAAAATTATGTGAAATTTATCTCTGCAAATTGATATAAAACCAAATGAGAATTGAAATTCATTTAAATTGTCCAAAAAAAATCAATTAAAAGTAAACCTAATTTTGCTTTAATTGTTTTTGGTCCACTTAATTTTTTCAAATCAAATTAATTATTTAGATTAATTTTCTAAATATACTTTAAAATATTAAAATCTTCACTGAATTTTAAGATTTTTTTTTTTAATTACGTATGTTAAATCAATTTTAAACTTTAATTTCTATATATATATATATAAATTCTGAATATTTTATTTTATTTTATTTTCGGTTCTTGTAATTAAATTATTTATTTACCTATTTTTATATGGTAAATATGTTTTTCCAATTTTAGTTCAATTTTTTTCTTTTTATTTACCTAAATAATTCAAATATGATCTTTATAAGTTTAATTCTATAGATGATTTTTTTTCAACTTTTCTGAATTTTATGATATTTTAATTTTTTTAATATTAAAACTTTTGAAATTTCATTATCAATGACAAGGTTTGACTTTCAAATGAAGCTCCAAGTTTTTAAAAACAAGTTCTTGAATCATGAAATTACATATTCATCAAAATTTCCACAATTTTTTAAAATTCAAACAAAGTTCCAACTTCAAAATAAGTTATAATATTTTAAAATATTAATATTTAAATATGAATTGTTTGAATTTTCTATGTGAACAAGAGGGTTTCATTTGTATTTGATTAAGTCACATAAACAAATCCCAATAGACCCCCAATCAAACATGCCCATTATGCAAGTGCAAGAGAGTATTCAAAACAAATTTAAGTCAAGTTGCAAGTTCTTCAAATAAGTTGTGGAATCCAAGCTTTCATTTAAACAAAGTTCCAACTTCAAAAAAAGCTATAATAAATACATATTCAAGTTTGAATTACAAGTTCAAGTTGTAAGTTTTCAAAAATCAGTATACTATGTATGTATAAAATATGTACAACAAGTTATTGTCCACAAAAAAAGCAATATGTCAAACTAAAGAAATGAAATTTCAAAATGTGATCCTTTGACGAAGCTGTCATTTGTACATACCAATTTGAACAACAGACTTCTTCTTTTGCCTATGCACTTTTTCCTTTGGAATTTCTTTCCTGCTCCTTTATTGCTTTTGCACTTTTCCCTGTTATATCTTTTTTCAAGCTAGAATAACCCACGACATGTGTTGGGGGACTTAAAACAATTGTTGCAAATTTGCCTTTAGGTTTCTTTTCTTTGAATAGGCAAAGGAAAAAACCTTATTTTGATCTAAAATCTTTATGACTAATGAGTTTGTATCCAAGCAATGGTTCAATCCATGGGTCATACAACGTGTAGTCAAATTCTTCACTACTAACCCATTGGATTTTGTAAGCAATGTGAGGTTGAGATTGAATAGAAACCATACACTTACAAACCTAACAATAGTAACCATCGTCTTTATTTGTGAAAGATGGGAGATGACATTTCGCACAAACACTATCAAAACAAGTTGCACCAATTGGGATTATCAATGTCCCCACAACCTTCAATCACAACATTAAAAGCGATGGAATCAACATTCATAACTTGCTTCATTATTTTTATTACCTAGTAAGAAAGTTTTCTACACACAAGTATTTCAAATTTGAACATACCTCAAAGTCAGTTGCGAAATTTTGACCCTTTGTCCTCTTATTGTGGATTTCAATCAACTTTTTAACAACTATAGCATCAAGAGTAAGAATCACAAATATGGTAGCATAGTTAGTTACCAACTGTTGTTCACAAAACCAAGAGCTTCCAATGTTTTCGACCAACATTATTGCGGTGCTACTAGTATTATACATCTTAACCAACTACATGTATTGTGCAAAAAACTTAGGATAAAATGACAACGCATGTGCATCATTACTGCCTAACCCATTTGCAACTATCAATAAAAGCCCTAGTAGACTGTCCATATATCCCAATGACCACTAACTCCATGGTTCCTAACTCCTCCAAATTTGCCCTTTGCATAAAGTCCAATATTAAATGTGTAGGGACAAAACGCAAGCATATAGGGGAAAAGGTCAATCTATTTAATAACAGTAGTAACCCCAACTCTTAATACAAATTCCCAATCTCCTTTCTCAAACCTATTTCTGAAAGTCACGTCAAAATTGAACACCCATATGAAGGACCCCACATTTAAGTAAGGGGAAAAAGGTAGAAACAAAACTAGACCTTACAATCAAAGTTATTATCAAATATTTAAGTGGATCTATTAAGTCACAATGGATATATTTGAACCCACTTCCAGGGACATCTTTAGACCCATACCTATTGACAATGTAACCTTCAAAACAAGCACCAAACATTTTCTACTACATGTTGATGATGCCAACAACATTCACAGGTATAGTTCTTTTGCTACTTGGGCTAGGTACCAACTGAACCATACAAGACAATTCACAAAGTTCCCAAAAACAACCTAAATACAAAATAAATTTCTTGTACACTCTTCATTGTAATATGCATAATAGATAGAAAGTTTCTTTATATTCTACATTGTAATATATTCAAAAAACTGAAAACTAAAAGCTTTATGAAAATAAAACCTAATGTAGTTATGGACCACTTGAATATCTATGGCAAACATAAAATGTGGTTGTCTTTTGCACTATAATATACACAAGATACAAAAAACTAAAATTTTTATGGAACTAAAATCTAATGTAATTATGGAACACTTACAAATTTGTGGTGTGTTTTGATGTGCCGAAACATAAACAAAAACCCTTAAAATGACTTCAACAACTCAAAATAAACTTCTCACAAGTGAGCAAATAGAAAGAAAACTATAAACATAGCTTAATTCATGTGCTTCAAATGTCACAAAACTTACAGACTACAAAGAAGACAAGATGTTAGAAGAAAATGTTTTAAGAATATAACCAAATAAGATTATATAGTAGCCATGATACCTCATCACCTTTAAAATAAGTGTGCTAAGGTGTATAAAAGTAGGGTTTAGATTTAGGTTAAGTTTATGTTATTTCTAGGGCTATAATGGATTACGGTTATAAAGGTTCACAACTACATTTAGGTTTGTAGTGGATTAGGGTTTATAGTACACTTTTCAGGGTTCCTTACCACTTGTCACTCTACTAAACCTTAAAATACTTTAAATTAGCAATAACCTAAGCTTATACCTAACAACAAATTGTAGATAATTAAAAACATGTTAAATAGTTACATGGATATAGAAAAATAAGGGGTAGGGGCTACATTTGACACATAATTTGATACTTAAAATAATTCAAATTATAAATTAACCTAATAAAAAAGAAAGTACATACATATGTTCAATTTTCCTAATGTATAAAAAATGCATAGTGGGATTATGTGGGAATTCTAAAGTATGACATCACAGGGTATGTTTGACAAATTAATTAAAAGAAAATGACATAGCCTACAATGTCATACCTACATTTTCATAACTACAATTAACCATGTTTGGGCAATGAAATATGCAGGGTATGAAAATGAAGTTGTACCACCATTATGTGCTTTAGGTACCCCTAACTCTTGAGACCACTCCAATAAAAACATCAACCAATATGTTAAATGTAGCTATCACATTGAGTCATGTAAGCATTGGTTCTATTTTCTTTAGCACCACTACGCGTCATGCTTTCCAACCTGTATCACTATGATGTCCACTTAGTTCAACTAATGATTGCTTCATAATCATTTTCACATAAATCCAGTAAACTTAACAGTTCAAAGGCTTCATTAATATGCCAACCATAACAATTAAACAAATTGTAGATGGCAATTTAAGCATGTTTCAAACCTTTATTTGGACAAAGTGAAGTTTGAATCAAAAGTCCTTTCACGTCATTAAACACTTTAAACAATCAAAAGCTCGTACATAAGCAATTTGGGCACACATGTAAATTAATCATATTCCTATCTTCTTGATTTTTTTGTTCATCATAGCCTATACATGTTTCAAGACATGTTGGTTTTAGATCCCATTTAAAATTGAACATTGGAAACAAGTGGAACCATCCCTTTTATTAATACAACATCACAGAAGAATTTGGTATTTTAGAATAAAATTTTAAATTAAAGAGACTGTACCTTGGCATATTTAAAAAGTTCATTTAGGACTTGAGACAACGTTGGATGGGCATGAACAACAAACTTGATATCTTGCACACCAACCATGATGAATATTAGTGTAGTGCAATTGAACTTCCAAATGCATTTGTTGCACATGATAAAGATAGAAACTATCCACAACAAATAGACCATCTTCCAACAAATTTTCTAGTAACAGGATACAACTGCACTTGTTGCATGAGTAAGCATCATCTTATCATTGGAATGTCATGGAATTTTCCAAATAAAACAAGCAAGAACTCATTCTTATAAAAATGTATTGCCATACATTTGTACAAGTTCTCCTAATGATGAGAGGTTCCTAAAATAAAATTGGGATCAACTTGTGCATATGTGGATCATGTGCATTCTTTCTGAAGTTTAATTTTGAAATTTTGACAAGTTGCATAACTCGCATGCCAAAATTAGTAATGAGGAAGAAAGAAAGATGCGTATTTTCTATGTTGGAAATAGGAAACTTCTAGGTTCTGAAAAGGTCAACAAAGAATGATCTCACTCATCAATGGATACAAATGCCACAAGTTATGGTAAGATGGAAGGAAACCTCTTCAAAAGTTGCAGCATTTGAAGCATGTGCCATTATCTTTCGAGAATAAAGCACAACATTAACATCTTTAACTATCCATTTGTTCTTTGCAATCACAAAACAAAGAGGAAAGATCTTTATTGGATTGCAATAATATCCAGAGCTTACACTTTGAAAAGGAAACAAAAGGATGGTTAATTTTTTTGAAAGAACAACATGCATTAGATCCAAAAAAGAGAGTTTATTAGTGACTTCTGTACAAGTTCACCCAAAAACACCATCAGCAACACCAAGTACACCTCCATCATACTCATTGATCAAATAGGCATCTTCTCCTCCTATCTCCACCTATTTCGAAAACATTAAAAAAACCAATAAAATCCTCATATCAAAGTTATACAACAAGCAATTTCAATGTCCAATAGGAATCAAACATTGTATTTCTAAATCTATTATCTTCTTATTTTGTCAAATGTCTTTATTGCTTAATCAGATATGTATATCCAGCACTACACAAAAGTTATCAACAACCAGAGCATTTAAGTGACAGCGAGGGCAACAAAAATCAACAAATGTCAATAAACTCCTCGACCATGGTAATGAGGCAAGAGAAATTCATACAAATTTAAAATCATCACGCAAAGCAAGAATAGAGGATGAACTCATGTCAACCTATGCACCTTCCAACACCATCAACTCAAATAATAGCTTGCATTCTTGATTCCAACAACATATCAATGCAAAATCCACCTACAAAACCTTGTTTTATAAATCCTTATTCATAATTGTCCTGGAGGGTCAAGATTATGAAGATAAATACCTATTGATAGCTTTTAAAAACCAAGGATATGAAAAATGGAAAGAACACAGTGGGGAAAACATATTTGTCATCATAAATAGGAATGCCCCATTATTCATCATGATATGCAACCATAGTTGCATCTGTAGTAGTGTTAAAAAAAGAATCCAAAGTTGATTAAGGTTTGAACTTGGCAACACCACAAGTTTCCTAGTCTTGTGAGTACTTTATGATGAGATTAAAACATTTGTGGAAGGCAAACTATTACTGTAGCATCACAAAAGCACACAACACATCTTTTTCCTATGTCCTATAATGGTAAGAAATAAGCAGCATGCATCATTAAGATGCCTAATCCTTGCTCATTAGAATCCAAATTGGTTGAAGAATGTGAGGGGGCAACAAACAAATAGACTCACCACTCTATGATGCCTTCAAGTTCACCAAGTCATTCAAGGATTGATGACCTATAATGTTGTTGTGGTAGTAAGTCATGGTTGATGATGTTTGGTGAGGTTTCTTTTGAATCTTGGTAGTTGTGTAGTTGTGGGAATAGTAGCCTTGGTGGCTATGGTAGAAGATCTCATAGTGAGGTTAGAAGAAGAGGAAGAAGGGCTTGGGGATCTTACAATAGCTGGCAATGGAGATGCCAAACCATTTACAATTTTGTTAAAAGAAGGTACGAAAAACTAGGAAGATATTGAAAATTTTACACAAAGAGAAGGAGCTGCAACACCTGGTAAGTTGTAGCAACATTTACAATTGTGAAAGAAAAAGTAAATTCAACTATTTCTAAGGTTGTTGTTGGCATAAGCCATGATGGAAATGCAAGATGATAAATTGCAACACCAACAATTAGAAGAGGGGTGGTAGAAGGTCCTAATGACCAACCATCCATCCATCTTTTTTTGTGTTGTTTCTACTTGTAGGCATAGTTGGGAAAGCATCGGAGATATCAAAGAAAATGCATGAGACACTGAGGAACACTTCTGCATTGGGAGTTATTGGCAAGATAGGGGAAGTCCATGCTAAGGGCGACTATGATGCAATGAAAGATGTTGTGGTAATAACATCTACTAAAATTGGAGAAAGGAAAAATTACATTACAAAGAAAGTAGCTGATGTGGCAAGAGCATTAGGGACAGCCAAAAAGGTCACCTATGATGCAACAATTGCCAAGGCAAAGGAGCTTGGAGCTATAGCTTCTCAAAAGGCAAAAGAAAATGTGAATGTTGTTGCCGAGACAAGTGAAAAAACATACAAGGTAACTACACATAACAACAAAGTTGCATAAGATGTAGCAATGGAAACAACCACAAAAACTAAATCAGTCCTTGAACAAGCTTTGACAACTATGAAAACTATAGTTGAATTAGGGAAGAACATGATGAAACTAAAGCTGAAGATGACAAAATGCAAAGCTGAAAAAACTTTGTTTAATATAAAAACCAAACAAACCACAAATGAAGCAGAAGTTGCAACTAAACATGCTAAAAAAGATTATGAATTAGTTGTTGAAAAAGTTTGGGAAGCTGCTAAAGCCACATGTGGAACTTTATTAGAAGAAACATATGATGTTGCTACCATAGGCAAAGTTTATAGAACTTTCAATGAGGCGCATATTGAGCAAGCCCAAAGCAAAATATGCTAAGCTAAAGGTGCAACATCAAAGATCACAGTTAAGATTAATGAAAAGTTGAAAAACCTTAAAGGCAAGCATGAAGAATTGTAAATTCAATTCTCACCTAAGAGGTTTGAGATTTTGTAAGCACAACTAAAAAAGACGGGGTAGTAGTGAAAATTCTTGTAGGAGTGGAAGGGCGAAAAAAACACAACACCAAAAAAAAGAAAATTTGGGAAGAAAAGAAAAATGCATGATTGATGCAACAACACGTGCATTCTATTTTTCTCTCTTTTTCATCAAGGCAAGGATCATAGATGAACGCAACGAAAGCAAAGTGAATGAGGATGATAATACACCCAGATCCAATACCTCAATAATAAATTTCAAAACCAAGAAGCTGCCACCATTGCCCTTTCACGCTTTAAAAAGACTATTAAATTTTCCTACTTAATCCTTTTACCATGTCTACACTTTGAACATAAAAGAACCCGTTTCAATATAAATAGTTTAAGCACTTCCACCAAATAAACTTGTTCACCTATGTGAAATCAGATTTTATAAAGTAAAACTTACAAAACTTGGATGCATTATGACAACCCTTGTCCTTGTGGGTGCAGGGCCCAATAAAATTCATGATGAAATAACCATTTCTTCACTAATCATGATTGTTTAAAATAAAAACATTAAGATTTCAATCATAGAACAAAAACATTAAATGAAGATATGACTTCTCAGATAGTAGCACCAATACACCTTTTCATCCTTCCAATGTATAATGGCATATTAATAAGCGGAATTTATTCGAATAAAAAATTTGTGAGCAAACACGCACACAATTGTGTCCAAGTGTTAGTTTAATCAATTTCATAATTTGTCCTTCATGAATGCAAAAGTAAAGAAAGTACATTCATCTTTAATAGATCCAAGTGCTAAAACAATGGTTATTTCAGCCAATTTCAAATTCTCACTTAGCCTTTGAATCAACAACCCATTGTTGTTGAATATAATTTGATCATTGGATTGACATCAATTGGTTCAACCATGGCCTTGGGTGCCCACATTTTCATAGTGAGTTTAAACATGTACATCTACAAGTCCAAAAATGTTAGCATTCAAAGGTTTTAAAATATCTAGCATTGGGGTTTTCACATTTTTTGGTTAACAATAGTGTTTTTTTAATGATACCAAGGTGGAAAGAAAAAGAAAAATCAACATCAAGATGTTTCCAAAATTGTGGATACAAAATGCCCCAATTGTGAATTCATCAATTCACAATTTGGAAAATGTGTATACAATTCATTGACAAACATCTCAATTGTATTGAAATGTTGACCTTTCATTTGTCCAATGGATGCCATAAAAACATTTTCGCACACTAGTTGGTCAACCCCAACAATTGCATTGAAAATGTGAGCTTGATAATTGTGACTAACCATTTGAAAAGTAGGATATTATAAACCGGTATTAAAATCAATAACCCAATCTTGGGTGCTTGTGGTTGAAGTGATTTTTGCAACATCACAAAAGACTCGGAAATGTTCACATTAGTAGTTGGTCATAAATTTAATATACATCATAAAAAGGTCAATTTGACAAATTTTTACAAGAACCACAAAATTTGAAATGAAGATATCCCTTTCTTGGGAAAACTTGATCAAGGCATTGATAGACTCCAATATGGCAACAAGCAATACAAGGCCAATCATGTGAGAACATCACAAAAAAAATGATATTTAACCTTGCTTTAATAATTGAAGAGTTCTTTTGTGACATTTTGATAATCAATATCTTGTATTCAACTAAAACACACTTCAAAGGCTCCAACATTGACATCCATTGCATATTGAAATTTCTCAAGATCTCTAATCCTTTTGTTTTCACAAGTTTGGCAAGCTTAGAGAATTTCAAATGTGATTTAAAGGAGCTTGAAAAATAAGAATACAGTGATTGGAGCAATTCCTCCAACTTTGCCACCATGTGGGTAGATTAAATAAAGTTTGCACACAACAAAGTTTGTTTTATGAGTCATACAATGTTGCCCCATCATGAAGGAGAATGTTTATTCTTCAATTGCGTTGTCACTCTAATGTGATATCCTTGGAATATAAAGGCTCCCTTTGCACCAAAGCAAATGGACCTTTGAATTATTTCTTCGTTGATCAAACCTCACACTACGAAGGAAATTCAATAATCACAAGGCTAAGATTATTTTCATTTCCACCCCCAACAACATGTTACAATGTGAAGAGGAGGATAATTTTTTATGCTTGCATCATATAGACATGGATTAAAATCCATGATTTATTATCAATAATACTAACTTCATTTACATTTGAAGAAAGAAAACTTGCCCAACCACCACACTTTGAATTATTTTCAGCATTTGTTCACATATAAGATCTACCATTTCCTAACCAACCCCATCAAACCAATGTTTTTTTGGATTATTAAAACATTCAAATACACAAAAAAATTTACATTACAAAATATTTTATCAAGGGGCAACCATGACTAAACAAGTGAAAATAAAACCCAATCTATCCTTAGGACTTGCTATGATTATTCTATTGCCTCTAGAATCCAAAGTCTATTTGATCTTGATTTTCTCTTTACGATCTTTCTTGAACTCAAATTTGCACAATGCACACTATAAAAGAGTATAATGCAAGCTACAAATGGTATAATATAGATTGTTTGTCTCTCTCTTGTCTTCTTCTCAAATCTATTTTACAAGTCTTCTTCTTCTTTTTCAAAATCCTAATATCTCTTTTGTTTCTTTCATCCTCAAGTTCTTAAAGTCTCACATCTTTCTTTCATTCTAAATCTCGATCTATCTTATGCATGTCTTTCTCATCTTTTAGCTCTTTAAGTCTTTCATCTTTTTCTTGTATGTCTTGACTCTCTATTTTTCCAAATCATGATCTTTCTTCCATTTTTTTTTGTTAACTTTTTTTCTTTTTCATCGATCTCATTCTCTTATTTTCTAATCCCAATCTCTTTCATTTCTCTACCTTTGTGACCTATCTAACGTCATTTTTTAATCTTTCATGTTTCAATCCATCGACAATTAACAAGCACTATGAGTTCAAACCAAAATACTTAAACAATAAATAATGAACACTTAAAATGCATAATGCAATGATGCACATGTGAATGACAATACACAAACAAACTTACCAAGTCCTCATGGGTGGCGGGCCTTTTGAGACTTATGGTTGGCATTCAACTTTGTTGTTTGCCCTTTAGCCTTCAAGTTCACTATTCAAGCTTCAACAACAAATTTGCAAATATAGTCAAAAGTCTACTTGTCAAAATTATTTGGTCAATTGTTAGTGGCCACCCATCTTGCAACTTTTATTTGAACCTTGTGGGCTTGCAAGTTGCAACAACGAAGCTTGAATTAGTTTCCAACATCCAAGTTTCATTTCTGTAGTCCACCTTCGTAAGTTCATCAAATGTTGACTTTTAGATATTAATCATTGGAGTGTGTAGTCTAGATTCTAAAAACTATTTAGACCCCATAAAAATTGAAAATACTTACACAATGTGAATGCCATTAAACCTTAGTCATTGTAAACATCTTTCTAATTCTAACGGTAACAAAATCATGAAAAAATTTCAAGGACATTGTAATTTGTAACACACATGATGGTGGGGTGGCAAATTCTAGAGAATCAAAATGTTGGGAATGGCAAACATTATAACAATTTTTACACAAAAATTACATTCACACATACTAGTAAAGTATGTGTATTGATAAAAACAAAAGTTAGTTATCATTAAATATGACTTTTAGGGTTAGTTATCATTTAGATGTTAAGGTTTATATTTAGCTACCATCATAACATTATCATTGTTTAAACATAACCTAAAAGTTTTGGGAAACTTAGTTACTTACCTTTAATTCACTATCATTGTTCAAGAAAGTATGTTGATATGACAAAAGCTTTAACAACAGAAGATCAACAAGCTTTTCATCTTCTTCTTGTATTAATTTTTTTGTTTTCGATTTGGAGCTTTGTCATGCACATTCTTTTATTTCTTACTTGTCTTTTGTTCACAGTTGGCTATTTCAATCAATGTGTTAGCATGATTAAAATTTTTCTTTCTTCTTAACTCTAAAGTTTTTCTAGGTTTTTACATATTTCTACCAAACTTTTGTCAAGTTTTTGATCATTTCTTCATCACTTAGTGGCAATCAACTTTGCAAATTTTTTTTTACAAACTATTGTTGAGCTTCTATCAATATTGTCAATGAAACCATTAAAGTTTATGGTGTTGGCTTCTTTCATTGAGTTCGTTTTGCAAGTTCATGAGCCTTTGTTCAATGGTTTGAAAATGAACAAGTTTGGATTCTCAATTTCCCACAATTTACATTCTACAAGTGAAACACAATGCCATAAAATGTTAAATTCTTTATTCCTCCATCATTACGATTTGTCTTGCATCTTTGATTTGTTATTCAGTAAGGACCTTGGTGATAATTAGGTGAAGGCTAGGTCTACCACCTAGTATTTTTAGTTCTTAATGACTCAACATGATGATTCGAAATGGATTGAACATTTTAGAGTTGGTAGGGATTTTGTGTTTCAACTAATTGAAAAACTAACACATTTGATGAAAAAGAGGACACATTACAGGTGCACAATGCCAATTGGAGTTCAAATTGCCTATGCATTGTATAAACTTACACATGTAGTTCTAAGTTGTTGTTGATCACTGAAAATGTTTTTTGGGAATTTATGCATCATAGTTCACATCACCTTTGGCCTATAGATATTTTAGATGAATTGGTGCATTTATGATCCAATTTCCTTGAAATGTTTCAGTTCCCTCATAATATTTTTTGTTGAATTGACAAAGTAAGTGGTTCCTTTCACATTCCTTTATGGTCATTTCCCAAAACCACCTATTGTGCCCAATTCCTTTGCATGATAATATGAAAGTTTCTTGAAATCAAAATTCAATCCATTCCATTTATCTTTGCACATTTTTCTAATTCTTAGTTCCCTTGCATGAACAAGGTTTCGAAGGTCTTGTTCCACCTTTGTGTAACAAGCACCATGTGTGCTATTGGATCAATCACTTGTTTTTGAACCATGTGCTTACATTTTATGAACACCAAAACTTCATTTTATTCCAAATTTCCATGCTTTTGGCGAGTTATTTGGTTTCCATTACCTTTTGACAATCCTCTTCCTTTGCTTCCACCTATAGATATTGAGATATTATGTGTAGATATTGGAATATTCATTGCAAACTAAATTATCATGTTGGTTGTTTGCAAAGGAAAGATTTTATGAACATGAAGTTTTAACATAAGTTCTACACAATGGAGCTTTGCAAGGAGCTATTTACATGAGTTTTATGCAAGCAAAATGGAATTTGAATGATGGAATTTTGTAGTGGAGTTATACAATAGAAGGATGGGGCCCAATATTTATAGAATGTTAACTTACCTGCCTTGCATTCAAGATGATAAGTTGCTATTCAAGTTAAACATGAGAATCTTCAAATTTAATAAAATTATCATAACGAAACTAAATTACCATTTGCATTACCATCAGTGATAGTCTTGTAAATAGCTTGCCACATCAACATGCCATGTAAACAATTTATCAACACCATTTGCATTAGTTAGAACATGCTTAAAGGTGGCAAATTTTCAAATCATGAAGGTTACAATAAATGTAAATTGAAAACACTAAAAGGTGACTTGCTACAAACCCTATAATATTGTAATGCAAATTTGGCCCTTACCACTATAAGAAAAACATGTATTTTCAACTACTCTTTGTGACAGAATTTTAGTCGCAAGAGACATTTTGCAACTAAAATTCTTTTAGTCGCTTAAGACAAGTCACATGTGATAAACTAGTTGCAAATGACAAGGGGTATCGTATGAAAGAAAAAGTCAACAAATACATTTCATCTTTTGACTCCATTGTATACATATTGTCACATGTGACTAAAATGCAACTATTTTGGTCACAATTAAGGGCAAATGATGTGTTACCATGTGTCTTAATATTTCATTATTTAAAATATAATTATTATTATTATTTTGAAATAATCTAGGATGTTTAATTCAAATACTTGGATGATCTTATATTATGACACGTGGCCCAATGTAAATATGTCACATGGCATTACAATTTTAAATAAAAATATTAATATTAGGTTGTAGGTACTTAGGTAGGTACATAAATAGGTGCCTACAATCCTTACCTACCTACCTACTTACCTACTTAGGTTTTTTTTTTAAAAAGTAGGTTCTACCTTCCTAAGCTAAATACCTATTCATATAGGTAGGTAGGTACATAGGCCAACCTAGATGGGTAGGTCAAACCAAGTACCTACGTAACTAAATAGATAAGTAGGTTGGGGAGGTAAATATTTTATAATTGTGCATTATTTATTTTTTTGTTTTGGGTTGAACCTTTTGATTAGCTCGTCCCATGTGCACAAATTTTTTAATGTGAAATTAGATGGCCACACCCCCTTTGTTTATATAGTGTTCAAAATAGGAATGAAGAACAAAAAATATGGGATAAGTTTTGAAGTTGCAACTTCTTTACAAATTAAGTTGTAATTCCAAAACTTTCTTCACGCTTTACTTTCTTAATTTTTAGATTTTTAAACAATTCAAGTACTAGATAATTAGATAATCATTTAATTAATAATGATTTATTTTACATATATTTAAATTATAAACTATACACTACAAATATTTAGTATTCATTATCAATTACTTAAATAAATGAAAACTTCTTATATTTAACAAACTAGCTATTTAGTTATTTCACAAGTTATTAATACATAATTCATAAATAATTAATTAAATAAAATATTTAAAAATATTTTATTACTTTTTAGAATTTAATTGAATTATATATAATATGATTAATGTAAAAATAATTTAATGACTACAATTAAAAATTTAAAATTTAAAATTTAAAATTATAAGTAATGAATAAAAATTTTTATTAGAAAGTAAATTATTACACGAATTTTTTTAAAATTATTATTCAACAAATTACATTACTTACTATATAATTACATTTATTGTTATAAAAATTATTATAGGTCAAGTAATTTTTTTCTCTTGGTAATTATTAACTATAAATACAATAATTTCTTAAACATAACATTAATTTTATAATTACCGTAAAATTACTATAAAATATTTATCATAGATGATTAATGACAGATTTATTTAAGATAATATTATTATATAATAATTCGTGAAATTAAAATCAGAAAAATAATTATTTTAACTACATTATAATTTTTCCAAATTTTTAATTCAGGTTTGAAGTTATAAATTAACGAGTGTGAATAATTATGTTCAATTAGAAAATGATTCTGCAAATATTAATTAATTATTATCTGAAGTAATTACAATGATTTTAAAGTAATGTCACATTAATTTAATTAATTAATTTCTTCTAATATAAGAATATAAATTATATAATATACAAATCTATGTTATAACAACAATTATTTAATGTCACTTAGTTTAATAAACATAATCATTTATAATTATTTATAAAAGTGATTTATTATGGATAACACTAGTAAAAAAACCCTTGAAACTCAATCAATAAATTTTTGAATTAAAATATAAATTTAGGATTCCAAAATAATAATTCAGAATTGAAATGTCAATTTTTAGATCAAATAAGTTTTTTGAAGTTAAATAACAAATTTCATAATTGAAATGTCAATTTTCAGATTTAAATAATAATATTCAAAATTAAAATGTCCATCTTAAGACTCAGTTAATAATTTTCTGAATTGAAATATTAATTTTGAGAATCCAAAATAATAATTTGGAATTTAAATTTCAACTTTCAAGTCAAATAGTTTTTTAAAACTTAAATTTAAAACTTCAGAGTTCAAATATCAAATTTCAAGTTCAAATAAAAATATTTAAAATCAAGTTGCCGATTTTTAGATTTAATAAAAATTTAAAAATTGAAATAATAATTTTTAGATTTGAAAATAATAATTTAGAATTCAAATATCAATTTTTAGATCAAATAAGTTTTTGGAATTTAAATAAGAATTTTCAGAATTGAAATGTCAAATTTTAGACTCAATTATTAATTTTGAGATTCATTATATGAACAATATACATATGTATGCATATTATATATATATATATAAATTTTGTATAGACATTAATATACACCCCTATGTCATTGGAGAATACCTTTAGGATACAATTAATTTGGTGATTATTATGACTAATGAGACATATCAACCTATTAATGGATGAAAATAAATGTCAAATTGATGTAAGCAATAGGATGAAATTTCTAATAGTTGCATCATAGTTGTGAAAATGACCAAATAATTGAAAGTTGGTTTAATAGTTGCAAATATTCCCAAATCTAGTCACAAACGATTACAAGTCCATGTAGTCATAAATGGAATGATTACATTTTGACTAATTTCTACTAGTGTACATCCCCAACCATCTACAATTGAAATGGCTAGAAGGAATTGATGATGTGACCTTCATGTGACCTAAATCCATGGTCTTTGTGCATTTGGTGAAATGATTTGATTTTTTTCAAAATGTCCTACTAATTAGTCTTCATACACCCATTTACATGGAACCTTTTGGTGAAAATGTGAATGTAAAAAAAAATTTATTAAGGCATTCCCAAAATAAAAGCCCTAAAATAAGGTGTTGATAATAGGTAAGTCATTGTTGCATGTTTAGGGGATTTCCCCACTTCTTTCTTTTACCCACCCACAAAAAAAATAGTGTAAATGTTATCATGAACCTAAACATGATACACCATATACACCATAAAACTTAAGAGTGGGTGGGCTTGGGTGAACCAACATTCACATTGTACCATGGTAAAAATCTCAAAATTCATTTCAATTATTTTAAAAATGTTATACATATCCCATGATTAGATTAAATCAAGGTCTGGGCTAAATTCAAATTTAACATTTTTTGGATTTAATGTGGTTTTTAAAAGGCTTCATTAAAGAAGGTGAAGGTATTGGTGTGGGGGTTGGTTCACAAGTTGGAATGAGGGGGTTATTTCCAATGTTGGTTAAATTTATTTATATTTTCTATATCTAATACAAAGGGGTATATTGGCAAAATGAAAATCTTAATAACACACAAGGTATAGATATGTGGGTTTTGGAAAAGTTTGAATTTTGCCTTTTTAAAATTTGCGTACATCATTAGAACCCACTAAATATCCATTTACCTAGTTATGATTGTTACAATACCCACATGTTATGCATAAGGGTCAAGTTTTGCGATCCTCGATTTGCTATTGGCCTAAACCCCCTTAGTATTTTTCAAGGCCAATTCTTATAAATAATATTTGTGTCATTAAATGTTTCCCCATTTATTCCATGTGCATTTGTCATTTTTTTACATCCAAGTATCAAACAATTCTTTAATGGTTTTATTGCACACAATTTTGCATGCATTTCATAGTGTGAAAAACCATCCCAAACCTTAAATGAAAAATGCATCCTTGAAATCAACAACTTAAACCTTATTTAATTTGTTCAACTAAATGGCTAAATCATATGCATGACATAGACAATATCATAAATAACCACATTAATCATCTATCAAACAAATCTATGCACTAGCAAGTCAAAAAACAAAAGCCATGAACTTTGAACAAGAAAATAAAGTGTTGGCAAACTTCATTATCATCACGAACTTACTAGGCTTCATAGGTTCATACAATTTTTGTGTGAAATTTAGTTTCATAAGTTCATACAAAATTTATTTAATTTTATCTATCACCACATTTTATCTATCTAAATTCAGACATCCACAAATCAAAAGATGTAATACTTGAAACACAACCATCCAAAATAAGAAAAACATCTAAGATTTTCATTATCCTTACCATTAACTTCGGAATTACGATTTCCACAACTTGCTTCCTTAACTCATGGTTTTCCATAGTTTAAATTTGTGTGTAGCCTTTTGTAGCATACAAGGTTAAGTTGTCCAAAATTTCTTTTTGGGCACATCTTTTAGCTTGTTTGAAACAAAGGCACCAATGTGTTTTGTGATCATTCCATAACTAAGACCAATTCAATGTTTCGACTTTTTTCAATTTTGTTTTTCCTAGTAACTTGTAGATTTGTTGCCTTCAACTTAACCCAATCATTATGTTCTAAATGATCTCGCTTTTCACTTTTGTGTGGTGCTACCACTATTATGAACTTAAAAAATAGAATGGGACATAATGCATTGCATGTTTTGAGCATATCTAAAAAGTATAGTAGTACCATTGTTTAGCACAAAAAATGTGTTAGAGAAGAAACAACTTGTTGCCAGGGATCCAAAACCTCTAGTTGAGTCAAAGTTCAGCATGCAATGAATCCCAAGAAACAACCATACCTAGATTTAAATTACTTTTAGTTTGACTTAGTGTGCCAAGAGTCAAAATAAAATCACAAATTGGTCTTACAACCTTAAACCTTATTGTGCCATCAAAATCTATTTTATTACTAGTAAGATGAACCTCATTATGGCCATTTCCAATCTCTAGCATGTCCATGAATACATTGACAAGGTGCAAAATTAATGGAGGGTTGTCAAAAAAGGATAGAACAAAAATTTAAAACACACAACACACACACATCGAAAAAAAAGGTAGGGTTTTTAATTTCCTTGTTTGATATTATCATGCAAATATTGTTTACTATTTGCCAAGTTGATTTAACAAAATTTGTAGCACTAGGAAATCATCAAGGCACTCCACTCAAAATTTCTTTAAAGTATATGAATTCAAAGCAAAAGTGGAAAAAAATGTAACCATATTTAAAACTTGAAGGTTTCAATTTTCAAATGTAGTTTTCTTGTCAAATTGAAGACAACATTGCCATTATGTGCATTTGTTTTATCCAAATCTTATGAGATCTATGTCATTCCCAAAATCATAGTTGTATTGACCATTGATAAAACAACACTCCTTTGTGCAACTTCTTCAAAACAAAGTGAATTAGGTTCAAGTTTATTTAATAACCTACATGGATGATCAACCATTTGTCACATCCAATCTAGATAGGGTATCAATTTTCATAAATTTTACATTAGGTGGGTTTAGGTATTTTGAGTATTTCAAAACTTCATATTACATGGGTCTTGGTTCATAATTGGTTTTCAAAATTTGTGGCATTAAGCAAGTCAAATTTTAATAATTGGGTTTGTATTCAATTTGATAATCATATCAATTCCCAATACCCAATCAATGTTAATTTTTAGGAGTGTTTGGAATTTTTTTAATTCAATGCTAAGTTTTTGACTTGTCATGCATCATTGAAGAAAATCTTTTTGTCACAAAATAGCCCCCAACTTTGCCCCATGGAATCCCAAAGAAAACTTGTTGGTTAATAATTTTTTTCCCCCTATTTGCAATTGGGGATCACTTTTTCAAAATTTTAACCATCTCAAGTTTTGAATACTTCTCCACCAAAATAACAAAAAGAATTTACTAGATCACAACTCCCACTTTTTTTCTCACTTTAGATTGGGAAAATTCCATGAACAAAGAGATTGGGGACTTGAAGTTATATTTTTTCAATTTCCATTCATCTCAAAATAATCTCAAATCCTTTTGATAGCAAACTTTTTCTTGATAAAGATTTTTCCTATTTTAGAATCAATAAGTTTTTAGTTTTCAGTTTGATAGAGAAATATGGAACTTTTGATGTGGTTAATAAAATGAACTCCAAATGCAAATTGTGATGGTTTCCATCCTATGACAAGAAAAAAAAAATGGACTACTTAGTTATAGTTTTTTTTTTAAATTTGTGGGAAGATCGTTTTTACCATAAACCAACCCTTATGCATAACAAGCAAGTATGGCCAAAATAAATGACCAGTGTAATTGGTAATTGGGTGTTTTACTTTGGATGGGAAAGTGATAATAGACAATTTTAATTTTTGATTTTTTTTTGTTATTGATACCCTATGTGATGACAATTTTAAAAAATAATCATGCCTTACCAATTCTAAAGAAAAAAAAAAGGCCAACACTAGTTCTTAGTTATTATGAATGTTAATGTTTGGTAGCAACTTGCATTTGTGGGTTGATAATTATTGTTTCTAAGAATTGAACCAAAATCAAATTTGGTTTTTACAACTGAAATTGGAATGTGGTTTTTTAAAAAAACCTAAATTTAGAATTATAACCCAAATGCATGAAACTTTTGAATAAAATATGACTAGAATTGGGGTTAATTGACAATTTACCACAAGTTCCAATCCAAGTTCGTAAAACCAAATCAAAGCCAAGTGTAAACCAATTTGTTTTAAAAAACAAGGCCAAAAACTAGATTTTCCATTCCATTTATGTGTGGATCTAGAAAAATACTAATTTATTTTTTGGAACTTAAATTGGTTCATCAAAATAAAATATAATTGCCCAACATTAGTTCACATCTATTGATTTTTTTATTGGATTTTTTTGTAAAATGGAAAAAAAATACAAAATAAAAAAATTAATGTTTTATAAAAAATTTCATTCTTAGATTTCAGAAGATATGTTTGATATTTGCTAGATTTTAAATCAAATTTGAGTAGGTAGCCCAAATTATAGAAGGACTTTTAACTTTTTTAATTCATATTTTTTATCAACAAATTTGTTTGAATGATCTTGTGGATGATCACCATTTAAGCTACATCACAAACTTGAGGAAAAATATAAAAAATAAGACAATGGTCTACTCCTTAAGAGTAGGTGAAATATTGCAATTACTATCAAAATAGGAAAAATAAATAAATATATTATGTTGCAATTTTTTTTTCCCAAAAAAATTGCCAATTGTTTTTTAAAAAATTGTTTTCATTATATTAAAACTTTTTAAAACATTTTTTAAACTATTTTTTTGGCTATTTAAAACAAGTCCTAAAAACTTGTCACTATTTAATGTGAAATCCCTCTTGGGATGTTAGCCAATGAGGCAACATCAAAAAAATGAAAAAAAAGTCATTGATTAGTAGGCTTCAAAGGTAACATAATTGCAATAAGTGCCATTTATAAGTGAATAATAGTGAGGAACAAGGAACTTTGTCCAACATCAAGGTGAAAAATATGTATGTAACATAACAATATTGTAGGACATGAACATGTTCGGCACTTATTAAGACATTATTTAAATTGCTGATTTAAAAAAAAAATTGTTCAAAATATCATATTTACAAATTTTTGAATTGTAAAAAATTATAAAACCTAAAAGTAGGATTGTTATAATGTCTTTCCACATGCCAATTGTGAGCATTGGACAAAAGAAATTGGTAGAACCAATGATGTTGTTTTATAGAGAGAGCACAAATAGTTCTTCAAGGAAAGTGCACTCAAAGAAACAGTCCACAATGTACAAAGAAATGAGATTACCATGTTGGGATTAGTGGTTTGATCTTCTCATTTTGTGGAACTCTTCCTCAAGTGTTTTGATTCAAAGAGAGGAGTGCACTTTAGTGGTGCAATTTGTGGTGCATGGGTTGTGTATTTGTTGGAAATGGAGATTGGGAGACAAAACAAAGGATGCAAGCTCATTGAGCCTACCCACACACAAGTAGTGTAACCTAGAATTGTATATAATATCCCACTATTAGGGTTTAAGGTGTGAACAAAGAAGGTCCTACCTGTGTGTAAGCACCAAAAATCATGGTTCGTTTTTCTTTTATCATTCAATGGAGTGGTGGTTGATTTGTGAAGGAGTGAAGGAAATTGAGTTGGTGGGAGTGCAATTTTTTTGGGATATGCTTGGTTGTGGTTTTGTTTTTCTTGTGTGTGGATGTTGTTGGCACCAAAGGATGGGGCAAAGCTACATAGGCCAAGGATAAAAGGATACAACCTTTGGAAGCTAAGTACCTTGGTTGCATTGTGTTTTTGTTTCTGTTCTAGTTCTTTGGAGTTAAAATGACTTTTTACTATGGATGCATTGTAGGGAAAAATGCCCAAGATGCAAAGTTCTAAGTTGTTTGCCTTCAAATCTTCAATTTGCCTATTGTGTAAAATCTTTGTAGTTAAGAAAACTAAAGTTGCATAAATCTAGTGGTATGAAGTGGAGTTGATGATAGTCTCTAAGGGATTAAGGGGCTGAATTATTCATGGCATCATAAGTTTAGGTTCGATAGACCTAACTTTGTTCAAGGGGAGTGGAGTAGTGTAACATGAAGAGGTCCATTGTTAAGGAAAAGGGAGCAAAATCTAAACCATAGTTGTTGGGCATTTCTTTGGGGTAATCTTGAATGTTGTGTGAAGGGTTTAGAGGATGGGAGTAACCATGATCCCATATGGAAGAACACACTAACCTACGAGAGGAGATCCAAAGTAATTTGATTTACTTCTTGCCTTTAGGTTATGGAATGCTCTTAAGTCATGTAGAGGTGGTGCTCATGTAGGAATTATGCGGATGTAAAGTAGGTTGAAGATAATCTTGATCCCCAAGGCAAGGATATTGTGTTTAAATTCATTATAGCCTAAGGGATTTTGACCCCTAGGTAATAGATCTATTTTAATATGAGGGTTTTTGAAACATGATACTTTGGCTTGTGTTGAAACTTGAGATTAGTTATAATAGAGTTATAATAATATCTTGAAGGATTTTGGTTTCTTTTGGAGGATTTTTTTGAAGATTATATTTTTGCATGGTGAAATATTTGAGTTTTCATAATTCTTCTTTTGCCTTAAGATACCTCTTTTTAATGTAAATAGCAAGGCCACAAAGTGTGACACACCCCCTTGTTATTAGTAGATTATACTTTCAGCTGTACCTTCTTTTGGGTTGCAGTAGTGCTACTTAAAAAAAATAAAATTGGGGCAAACATAATACATAGTAAGCATAGAAAACGAATGTCTAATGTTGTGTTGGAAATGCATTCTAATTACTTAATAGAGAATTCAACATCTCATTGCCATAAGGGAGGTTACCATACGAGTGGGTTCTCCTGAGGCCGGTAGCCCAAGAGTGTTCCCAACCAATGGAGAACACACGAGTATGGGAACCTCCCGTCCGTATTTTTAAAAAAAAAATAATAATAAAAAATCTCTTCTTTTTCGTTCCTCCATTCTTCCTTTCATGTTTTTTGAATTTCCCTTATCTGTCCCGTCAAAAAAATCTTTCCATGGGAACATAAAAATATGTCCATTCTTCAAAGGCCCAAGTTAGATGGGGCCTGGGGTTCAAATTCCTAGGAACCAATTTGGACTCATTTGAGGCAAATTGAATTCTTTGAGTTGAACCCTGCCTTGGACCATAGCTTGCAACTTGGTTCTCCAAATCATGAACTCTCTCCCTCCTTTGAGCTTAATTAATTAATTAATTAATTTTTTTTGGTGGGTCTGAAACAATTGCTTTTCCTCCAAAATTGTGTCATGGAGGTTTAGCCTCCATTTGTGACTTTTTGGTCTTGGACCCTCATTGAAAGGCCATGGGTCCAATTTATGGCTCTCAGCCAATAGGAGTGCTCCATTTCATTGGACGCTGGACCTTAGACCCTCATCTAAAATGGCCCTAAGCATATCTGACCGATTTTTTAAAAAAAATTGTCCATTCTAATTATTTGGGAAGAACAAACTGAATAAGAAAATCACCATTTTCATTTCCAGTTATCTCAAAAACCCTAAGAAACCAGCATTTTTCATGAAAGAACTAGTGAAGGCCGATGGTTTTGTAGTCATTTGTTTGATTTTTTCCATTTTTTTGGAGAATGGTCATTATACACGAGAACAGGTTATTCGGTTTTTGGGAACCACAGTTATAAACCCTAAACCCTTGTCCTTCTTAAGGGGCTCAGGGTTTGGTGCAATTTTTAATACCTACCCAACACTGGTACAAAGCTAGTACTGCTCCATTGAGGTCCGGGGTGGCAGATTATGTCATGGAATGGTCTTAGTTCTTGCTCATTATGTTGGGTGCATTGCCTAACTTAGTGGCTAACCGGCTCACTTGGTGCCTTACTCAAGCTAATGGGAGGGGGCTCGACGGTTCCGTAATGCATTATTTGTCAAATAATAATTTGTTGGGCCAGGCGGAGGGTGTTTTCACCACAAAGTTCGAACTACGAACCAGGGGCGGGGGGGGGGGAGGGCACACCCATCCTCATCGTAATCCGAGCATGCCAAGGATTTATTTTCATTGCAATTGGCACACGATCGACTGTTGTTGGTCCGAGAGCAGCAAACGACAATGGCAGTCGACGGATACCCACCCAACAACCCAAATGGAGGTGGGTTGGGGAACCTCTCTTCGGGCCGGCATCCACACGTTTTCTGTACAGGCATCACATGCACTGTTCGATTTAAGTGGGGTCGTTGGCGGCCCCAAACTCTCTCTCTCGGGGTGCACCTTCTGATCGGGGATTTGCTGCTGATACGTACTGAATTCGAGCACCTACTCGTTCGGTCAGATGACGACGACGATGATGACTTGTGGGTGCTTCACTGACAATAACTATCGGCCACAGTTGGGGAGTATGATGACCCAGGCGGAAAATGCATTCGGAAATAGAGGTCATATACGGAAGAAGAATTTGTTTTTTTTTAAAAAAAATTGGATTCGAGACGGAAATATTTATTCGGTTGGCAAGAGCTGCTATGGAAAATCCACTCAATCCGGAAAATCTACTCAACCCCACCTATCTAATGTGTCTCGTTCATTTTATGTCTCTTCCGTCTTCTATGACAAAAAAATTCATTCGAAATATAAAGGACTTTGCGAAAGAAAGTTGACGTTTTCAGAACTAGCAACTTCCGAAATCCAAGTTCCCATATGGCTTATCGATGTTTATTGAAGCGGAATTTTTTTTTTCAACAAAATAGTAAAATTTTCAAAATCAACGACAAGACCCTCCAAGAGGTTGAGTTGAAAGGGTTTCGATGGGTGATTTTTATTTTATTTTTGATGATTTTTTATTTCTACATAGGGGGAAAAAAAATAGAGAAAAAATAGAGAAAAATGTTTTTTTTTTTCCAATGTAAAATTTTTTTGGGGGTAAAAAATAGCTACTTCTATGAAATCAAAATATTGGAAATAAACCATTTGTTGGCATAGACTATTGGGAGAAAAAAAATTGTGAAAATTTACAGAAAAATGTTTTCTCCAAATATAAAATGTATTTTTTAGGCAATAAAAGCGTTCTTCGATGAAATCAAAATATTGAAAAAAAAAAAAAAAAAAACCATTCGTTGGAATACACTAAATTTTGATTGTGGCCATGAATTTTCTTTGTACACTATGGAAAATGGATATATCAAGTTTCCTACTTGGTGAAATAACATCTAGAATTTCTAAGTTTTTTTTTCCCTTTATTATATATACAAATGGCAATTCATTTATGAATTAGGTTTGATATACTTCATGTCATATTTCCATCTATTATGTATCATTTTCATCCATTGCATTAACTTTTTGAATTGGCTATTGAACTTTTATATTGTTATTACTACAATTCCAATGTAAGATATTTTAATTTTTGCATATAACATGTTTGAAATTATACAAGATTCCCATGTTGAAAGGAAGTGCGAAAAAATGAATATGTATAATAAGTTGTTTTTGGTAAACTTAACTTTAATTTAATTTAAAACTTGCATGCACCAAATAAATTGGTAGTGATACTTTGAAAAAGAAAAGTAATGCACATTTAAAATCTTAAAAATTCACAAATGAGGAATAACCAATTTAAGTTGTTTCAAAACCCATCAACAATTCCAAATATGAATATTTTCTTATCATTGTAACTTGGGCATTTCTATTTGTGGGAATTGAATCATCCTTTTTGTACTCTCATCTTCAAACATTCATCCACTAAAATCCAATAATTCAAATTGACAAGTTAACCTAAAACACCATTATAAACAATTCCCTATAATGTAAGAATGAATATTAATAAAATAGGTGAATTGAATTTGTGATGAACATTGTTGTTGTATAAAGGATACGTATCTATCATAATTCATGTGGGTGAGTTGCATATTGCCATGGAAATCTTCCAAAGTTGGGCATACTTCACTCTCCATGGTTCCCTACAACCAAGAGGCTCTTGGAGGCATTAAAGGCATGCAATTTTGCCGGTAAATGACATGATACCATTCATTAGCACAAAACAAATGAGACACATATTCAATACAATTTAAACACAACTTATACAACTAAGATTTTCATAGACTTGTCACAAATCAAAAATTTTGTGGGAGGTTTCCACTTTCACCAAATTTCCAAAACCCTTTAGAATTACTTCTACAAGTTTGTGCACTAGGTGTTCCCAAACTAATATGACATTATATATATAGGTATCCCAAGCTCCTTAATTTATAAGGTTTAACTAGGTATTGTACATACTATGGTCAAATTCAAATACAATTTTGCCATACTAAATCATGTTCAAAATGCCTATCAAACTTGTTGAAATAAATAAATTCCCAAACTTTTGAAAGGAATATAACTATTATGAAATGCACATAAGTAGGGCCAATTGTGCCTAAAGATTTACAATATTTCAAAGGATCTTTCTATTGACACAAAATAATATTTTAGACCTCATTTTCTTTTTCTTTTTTGTTAATGTACAATGTATTCAAGACTTGTCATGTGTTCTAAATATGAATGTAGGGGAATTGGGACTCTTTTCACACTTTGTCATTTCGTGTAGGTGAATTTCTCACTCTCTTTGCTTCCTCACCATCCATGCCTTTGGGATTAATTTTTGTGAGAATGATTTCTAAACTTGCCTTGGCCTTACTGCAACAATTCAGAAATGGTCGACACTCTTTTGATTATTACCTATATTATTGATTTAAGGCTTCAATATTTGGAAGATGTTTAGCAATTGGTTGTGGGTTGAACTCACAATTAGGCCTCGTGTTAGATCTTCCATGAAAACACAAGTGTATTCGAGGCCAAACTTTGCGGATGGTTAAAATCATGTTAAACCAAGAATGACGGTTGAAAAATGATATTTTTTAAAATGCAAATGATGTAACCACAAGGTAAAGGTATTTTTTCATGTTAAAAAAATTCTAGAGATAATGATCCATTGGAGTTGGTTTAACTTGGATAAATTTAAGTTTCATAAGTTGTGGTTGCCACTTGTACAATTTCAAATTGAAATATGTTTAGCCCATTTTCAAGCAGAAAAGCATGGAATTATATTTTTTCAGATTTATGTATTTTTAAAGTTTTTTTTTCCCCCCAACACCATATTTGCAAGCATGTTTTTCATAGCTTTTCAATTATTTTGCATCCCATTTTTTTCAATGGAATTTGAATTTAGTTGAATTGGAATTGAATCCAATTAAATCTAAATCCAATTCAATTTAATTTACATGCAATATCATTCAAAATGGAACTTAAATTTCAAATTAAAATCAATTCATTTTTTTCATTAATTGATCCATTGTTTGTCATTAATAGTGTAGAGTAATGTGGAGCCCAATTTTGGTTTAATGTAAAGAATTGAAAATATTAATTTATTCAATTGTTTACATTCACGGGTCAAACCATGTTAATAGGAGTCACCTTATATATATGTATGTATGTATATATATATATATATACATGCTTATAAAACTCATAAACTAAAATAATATTGAAATTGAGGGTTGTATTTGTATGCCCACCAAGCTGTAATATATTAATATAACATTAAGAT